>Ga0209270_1000799_pt1 | contig 56047 bp, 53 predicted proteins | sample MTBAKSrepl1MetaG_FD_187456 | JGI IMG/M metagenome (GOLD analysis project Ga0209270, IMG submission 187456) | Enrichment culture microbial communities from Arthur Kill intertidal strait, New Jersey, USA, that are MTBE-degrading - MTBE-AKS1... | ecosystem: Environmental > Aquatic > Marine >... | reverse complement strand
ATGTCTCCAAAGAGAATCGATTGAAACAAGAGAAGTTTGTATGTAAAGCTTGCGGCCATAAAGACAACGCAGATGTCAATGCCGCCAAAAACATACGAGACCGTGGGATACACGGCTCCAATGCTTCCCATCAAACAGCTGCCTAAGAGCTGTGGAGGAAGAATCCACCCCACAAGCGAGGTGGAGTATCAACCGTTATAAGTTATAATTTCCTCATCACTTAGAATGAGGATGCAGATGCGTTACTTTTACAGTTCGTTCGCAATCATGGCCATCGGTCTGATTACGGCGTATTTTTTGGGCGGCCTCGCCGCGGTGTATATCACCTTTTTGTTGACGGTATTGGAGATCTCGCTGTCATTTGACAATTCCGTCGTGAACGCCAAAGTGCTCGAGACGATGGATCCGATCTGGCAGAAACGGTTTATCATCTTCGGTATCCCCATCGCGGTGTTCGGAATGCGTCTGGTATTCCCGCTGGCGATCGTGTCGTTCGTGACGGGGATGGGGATGATCGAAACCCTTCAGGTGGCGATGAACCAGCCGGATGAATACGAGAAGGTGCTCAAATCGACCGAAGGGACGATTTTTGCGTTCGGGGGAGCGTTTTTGCTGATGGTGTTCCTGGACTTTTTCTTTGAGGAAAAGGACATCAAATGGGTGACGTTCGTCGAGGGATCGAGATTTATGGAGAAAGCCTCCAGCGTCAACAACATCGAGCTGATCACCGCGATCATGGTCGGCATCGCGCTGGGGCATATTACCCAGGATTTCGGGATCGTCCAGGCTTTTATGTACGGCGTACTGCTTCACTCGCTACTGGGGATGCTGGACCATTTTCTCTCTTCTGAAACGGTCAAGAGCGGGGTCGCGGGATTCGTTTATCTCGAAGTGCTTGACGCCAGCTTCAGTTTCGACGGCGTCATCGGGGCATTCGCCCTTACGAGCAATATATTCATCATTATGATCGGGTTGGGAGTCGGAGCGATGTTCGTGCGGAGCATGACCATCTATTTCGTCGAGCATAAAACCCTCTCGCATTTCCGTTACCTCGAACACGGGGCCCACTATGCGATCGGTATCCTTGCGCTCATCATGCTGATGAAGATCACGATGCACGTCAGTGAACTCGTGACGGGTACGATCGGAATCGGGCTGATCCTGATCGCCTTTTTGCATTCGCTCTGGGAAAATAAAAGAGCCAACGAAACTCTCTAATACTCCATGCCGCCGTTTTCGGCGGCATTTTTCCGCACTTTAAAATACTTCAAGATCCCGTACAGACTGATCATCAGCCAGATAAACTCCATCAGAAACGATGCCAGATTCCAGTCAAACATGAGTGACACGATGATGAGCAGTGCCCCGATCGCGTTGAGCAGCGAAAAGCTCAGATCCCTGGCGTCCATTTTTTCGACCTGCAACAGGATGTAGGCGATGACGATGAGTACAACTCCGAAAATGCCGATAAGGTCGGTCAGGGAAAGTTCCATGGGTGCTCTTTAGCGTGAGATGATACGTATTATAGCGTGTGGGGAGAAAAGGAAAAGATTGTAATTTACAGTTTTTAGCAGTTTAAAACTATTTAAATATTATGAAAGGGAAGAACAAAAAAAAGTTTTACATGAGGTAACAACCCTTTTGAACCCCTGTTCCAGGGGATTCGTCAGGGGTTGTCTTGCAATAAACCGACTTATTGTCGGTTTATTACATCATCTCTATAACCATTTTAGACTCACCTATATTACATAAGACTATTATAGACAATCCTATACTCCTTTAGACATTTTCATTTTTATCAACTTAGACATTCTTAGACATCTAATTTTTTGAAAATTATACCTTCAAAACCCTTAATTTATGGGGTAAAAATGATAAATTTCTATAACTTAAAATAGGTTAGACATCTATGGTTAGGAAATGGTTAGTAAAAATATTTTGAGGTGATTTTTGGTAGTGATAGTTAGACTTTATTAGACAATTTGAGACACCCAAAAAAACTATAATTATAGTTTTTTTACTTCTTTATAAATCCAATTTAGTAACATATACTCCAAAATAGCTATCATAGTAAACAGAGCCATAACCATATATGGTAAATATAATAAGATTAAAATAGCCATTAGGAGTACAAAAAATATCAAACCTAATCTCTTAATCTGTTTCATTTATGTATGTTGTAATTTTAACATTACTGAGCCTATTATAATAAGTCCAATGGCAATAATTTTTTGTAATGTCATTACCTCTTTAAAAATTAACCATCCTAATATAACTATTGAAGCTGTTCCAAATGCTGCCCAAATAGCATAAGCTGTACCTATATCAATTTTTTTAACAGCAAAACCAATTAATGTAAAAGAGATAATATAAAATACAACAACTGCACCACCCCATAAATAACTATTTGTTAAAGTTGTTTGTTTAATAGATAATGTACCCATAACTTCAAAGATAATTGCTCCAAATAAAAACCACCAATGCATTACTTCTCCTTTTTCACCATTTGTATAATGTTTTCTAAATACTCTGTTAATTCAGATTGTAGATTAAACTCATCTATCATAAGTGATCGAAAATACATTCCATCTGCTGTAGCTGATATACTTTTGATAAAGGTTAATGACACATTGTCAAACCCTTCTTTTTGAAAAATTTCGTATAACTTTTCATCTATCCATTTATAAAGGTCATAATTATAGGTTTTAACCTTTTTATCTTTAGAATGTATATAAATATGATAACTGTCAAACATCAATTTTCTCAATTTTACAGACTCTTCAGAATCATCTAAATAAAATGAAAAAAATGCCAATAATTTTTCAAACAAACCATTCACACTATCTAAATAAGAATCATACAATTCAATGAGCTCTAATGTTTTTTGAGACATTACCTCAAAGACTAATTCATCTTTTGTTTTAAAATAATGATAAAACTGTCCCTTAGAAAAGTTTGTTGTTGATACAAACTTATTTAAAGAAAATCCTTCTATACCTTTTTGAGTAAACTCATCATATGCTCTTAAACATATCTCTTTAACTTTTTCATCTTTATTCACTACTATTGGCATTAAGACTCCCTTTTAATAAACTGATGGTTTATTCTGACAGAAGATTACTTAATTTTTAATAAACCACTAGTTTATTAAAGGTCATATGAGTAGTTTAAAGTATATTTATAGGTAATTTGGAGTTTGACATAAGTAGACAAACTTAGTCATAATTGGACAATTGTGGTTAGGAAAAAGTTAGGAAATAAAAAACCGTACCCCTAATGAGGTACGGTAATTAGACATAGTTAGACAATTTTAGACAATTGTTACATCATACCCGGCATACCGCCCATGCCGCCCATGTCCGGCATAGCAGGTTTGTCTTCTTTGATCTCGTGGATCGTCGCTTCGGTGGTCAGAAGGAGGCTTGAGACCGATACCGCGTTGGTGAGGGCGACGCGCTCGACTTTGAGCGGATCGATGATTCCCGCTTCGAACATGTCGACGTATTCGCCGGTCGCGGCATTGAAACCGATGTTTTCGCTCGTTGCGGTCGCGATGGTGTTGACGACGACGCCTGCATCGTATCCGGCGTTGTCGGCGATTTGTTTCACCGGAGCCTTGATCGCACGGAGGATGATTTCGCATCCGATTTTCTGGTCGCCGCTAAGATCGAGGTTCACTTTTGCCGCCGCACGGATCAGTGCCGCACCGCCTCCGATGACGATCCCTTCTTCAACGGCCGCTTTGGTAGCCGAGAGGGCGTCGTCGACGCGGTCTTTTTTCTCTTTCATTTCGGTTTCGGTCGCGGCACCGACTTTGATGACCGCTACGCCGCCGGCCAGTTTCGCCAGGCGCTCCTGGAGTTTTTCTTTATCGTATTCGCTGGTGGTCGCTTCGATCTGGGTGCGGATCTCTTTGATGCGCGCTTCAACCATTGCTTTGTCCCCGGCACCGTCGACGATCGTGGTGTTGTCTTTGCTGATGACCACGCGTGCGGCGTTACCCAAATCGGCAATCGTGGCACTCTCGAGGGTTCGCCCGATCTCTTCGCTGATCACCTGGCCTCCGGTGAGGACGGCGATGTCCTGAAGCATCGCTTTGCGGCGGTCACCGAATCCGGGAGCCTTGACCGCGGTGATGTTGAGGATACCGCGGAGTTTGTTGACGACCAGTGTCGCCAGCGCTTCACCCTCGACGTCTTCGGCGATGATGAGCAGAGGACGCGAGCTTTTCTGTACCTGCTCAAGAACCGGCAGAAGGTCTTTGAGATTCGAGATTTTCTGATCGAAGAGGAGGATAAACGGATGATCCAGCTCTACGGTCATTTTTTCGGAATTGTTGATGAAATAAGGGCTCAGGTAACCGCGGTCGAACTGCATCCCCTCGACGACGTCGAGCTCATCGTTGATCCCTTTGGCTTCTTCGACGGTGATGACACCGTCACGGCCTACTTTTTCCATCGCTTCGGCGATCATCGCACCGATCCGCTCATCAGAGTTGGCCGAGATGGTTGCGACCTGCGCGATCTCTTTTTTATCGTTGATGATGCGGCTGGAAGCTTTGAGGTTTTCTAGGATCGCTTCGAGTGCTTTGTCCATCCCCCGTTTTACTTCGACGGGATTCGCGCCCGCAGTGATGTTGCGCAGCCCCTCCTGGTAGATAGCATTGGCCAGAACCGTCGCAGTGGTGGTACCGTCACCCGCTTCGTCGGCGGTGTTGGAAGCGACTTGTTTAACGAGCTGGGCTCCCATGTTTTCGAGGGCGTCTTTAAGCTCGATCTCTTTGGCGACCGATACGCCGTCTTTGGTGATGGTCGGCGAACCGTAGCTTTTCTGAATCAGGACGTTGCGTCCGCGCGGTCCCATTGTCACTTTGACCGCATCGGTCAGTTTTTGGACACCTGCGGCAAGTTTGTTACGTGCTTCATCTGAAAAATGGATCTCTTTTGCCATCGTTTACTCCTTGAATAATTATTTGATGATTCCGAGCAGATCGTCTGCATCGATTACGAGGTACGTTTTACCTTCCAGAGTCAGTTCATTGCCGGCATATTTTCCGAAAACGACGGTATCACCTGTAGAAACGTTTTCGACTTTAGAACTTACGGCAACGACGGTTCCCTGAGAAGGTTTCTCTTTGGCGTTGTCGGGGATGATGATTCCCGAAGCGGTTTTGGTGGCCTCTTCGAGGCGCTCAACCAATACACGGTTTCCAAGTGGTTGGAAGTTCATAGCGTTTCCTTTTAATGAGATGAATTTTACGGCGGAGATTTTACAGGAGTTTACCTCAAATGTCAATAGTCTTAGTCTTATCGGCTCAATAGTGGTGAGTACATTCTAATATATAAAACTGAGTGTATTCGTGCTCATGCAGGGTTCGTTTTGCTTTTAGCTAACAATAAGTTAATCATCATTATAATTCCGGTCTTCCATTACGATGGCTGGGTAGCTCAGCTGGTTAGAGCGCTGGTCTCATAAGCCGGAGGTCGGGGGTTCGAGTCCCCCCCCCGCCACCATCGAATCTTCTCCATTCTAAAATACACCTTTCTAAAAATACACCTTGTTTAAATCAAATCTGACTTTCTATCGATAATTTTTCCCTTCGCATTGGCCTAATCTCATTCCTCTTTGCTATAATCCCTCATTAGTGAACAGATGAAAGGGGTCATTATGCGCATCGTGATTGTGGGCGGCGGGATCGTCGCGGCGTATATGGCCAACGCACTGTATGAACAGGCCCCCGAACACGACGTCGTGATCGTCACGAAAGAGGCTTATCCTCCCTACGACCGCATCCACCTCTGCGCGCTGGTGAACCAGAGCGCGACGATCGGGCAGATTGCCCTGAGCCTTCCCTCCAAGACGCGTGTCGAGCTGAACTCCGAAGTCACCCGTATCGATACCGTTGCCAAACGGGTCTACACCGCTTCGTCCATGATCTCGTATGACGTACTGGTGATTGCGACCGGTTCGAAGCCCCGGACTCTTTTCGATACGCAGGGGATCTCGAACGCGGTGACGTTTCGCAGCGCCGAGGATTCCGAATGTATCGCCCGGCGGATCGCCGGGAAAAACGTCATCATCATGGGCGTGGGGCCGATCGGGCTGGAATTGCTCGATACGCTTCGTACCATGGAGGGACCGCGCAAGATCTATCTCGTGTCGCGCGGCACCCATTTGTACGACAAGGCGATGACCCCCGAAGCGGTTGCCCTGATGAAGCGCAGTTACGAATCCTCCGATCCCCGGGTCGAGATTATTTTCGAAGACGAGATATGTGAGCGAACGGTCGAAAACGGCGAAATTGTCCGCGTCGCACTCAAATCACGTACGATTGACAACCCGTTTATTGTTTTCGGGGTAGGGATCGCCCCCAGTATCGAGTGCGTCAAAGACTCACTCGAATGTGATCGGGGAATTCTCGTCGATGAGCGTATGCGCACCTCCGCCCCATCAGTGTATGCGGTAGGAGAAGCGGCGCAAATGGGGAACGGCTACATCGCCGGACGGGTCAAGGAGTGTACGCTTCAAGCCGATGCGGCGATCGCAAGCATCCTGGGGCGTGAAGGGGAAGGATTTAGGGAATTCGTCACTATCGACGGGTTGAAAGTGGGGTCGTTTCTTCTCAGTGACGTCACATCGACCGATTATATTGCCGCAGACCCACGCAACGAAGATATCGTCATCGCTTCGCGTGCCGAAGAACGGATCGATCACTATATCCTCAACCGCGAACGGCTGGTGCGGTTCATCGGGATCAACAGCAACATCGACGCCCTGGCCCTGAAGGGTATGATGGAGCGGGGGGAAAAAGCCGATGCCTCGTATTTTTACGCCAACCGCCTGATCAGCGAACGGGGGAAGCTCGTATGCAGCTGCACGGGGGCTTACGAACAGGATCTGATCGCGTTGATCCAGGAAGAGTGCATCGGGGATTTCGCCTCTCTTAAGCCCTACAGCGAAGCGGGGCGCGTGTGCGGACGATGCAAGAAAGACGTTATGGCACTGATCGCCGCGACCCCCGTCGATCCTGTCGAAGCGGCCCGGATGCGTGCCGAGCGCGAAGCGGCGGCGAAAGAAGCCGAGCTTTCGAGGGTGCGGGAGCGGATCGAAAAATACAATCGTCTTCACCCCAAGAACCGGCTCAGTACCGAGAATCTCGAAGAGGCGCTTGAATCGTTCGACATGGGGCGCGAATTCAACCGCTGGGTGTCGATGATCACCGCATCGATGGATCTGCCGCCCCATTTTGAAGAGACGGTGGGGCAGGGGATTCGGCAGCTCAACAAGATCCCGATCGTCTGGCTCGAGCTCGCCGATTGTTCGGGCAATTCCGAAGCGTTCATCAAGACGGCCCATCCCAAGATAGACGATCTGATCCTCAAATACATCTCGCTCGATTATCACGAGCTGTTGATGGCGGGATCAGGGGAACAGTCCGAATCGGCGCTCGATGCGGTGATACAAAACGATGCGGGGCGCTATATTCTCGTCGTGGAAGGGGCGGTGCCGCTGGGAATGGAAGGGAAATTCCTGCGCATCGGCCCCAAGGGTGAGACGGGGCTGGCCCTGTTGCGCCGGGTCGCTGAGGGTGCCGCGGCGGTCATGGCCGTCGGATCGTGCGCCTACGACGGCGGTGTTGTCGCCGCCGAGCCCAATCCGACGGGTGCGGTCGGTGTGAGTGAAGCGCTGGGGCGCAAAGATATTATCAATCTTCCCGGATGCCCGACCAACCCGATCAATATCGTCGGGACTTTGCTGCATTACATCATGTTCGACGAATTCCCCCGGCTTGATGATAAAAACCGTCCTCTATGGGCGTATGGTTTCCGCGTCCACGACAACTGCGAGCGCAGAGGCCATTACGAACTGGGCGAATTCGTCAAGGAGTGGGGAGACGAAGGGGCCAAAAAAGGGTGGTGCCTTTTTGAAATGGGGTGCAAAGGACCCTACGCCGATCTGAACTGTTCGCTCGTCAAATTCAATGACGCGACCAGCTGGCCGGTACAGGCGGGGCACGGCTGTTTCGCCTGCGGCCAGGGGAAAATCGCGTTTGACCGTTACGCCAACCACCGCAAATTACCGGAGCAAGAGAATGAATAATCTCAAAAAGATCGTTATCGATCCCGTGACCCGCATCGAAGGGCATTTGCGGATCGAGGTGGAGATCGACGAGAACAACGTCGTGCGGGAAGCATGGGCTTCGGGACAGCTGTTCCGGGGGATAGAGACGATTCTGCGAGGGCGTGATCCGCGCGATGCGGGGCTGATCGCGCAGCGGATCTGCGGTGTGTGCACGAATGTCCATTACCGTGCTTCGATCAGCGCGGTCGAGGACGCCTACGGCATCACGATTCCCCAAAACGCCGAAATCGTCCGCAATCTCGTCACCCTTTCGCTGTTCGTTCAAGATCACATCGTCCATTATTACCATCTCCATTCGCTCGATTTCGTCGACATCACCGCTGCCCTGGCGGCCGACTGCGAGAAGGCCTCTGCCGAAGCTCTCAAATGGTCGCCGCATCCCTACCGGAACTCTGCGGGGCATCTGGAAAGCGTGCGCGAAAAGCTCGAGGGGTTTGTCAAAGCGGGACGTCTTGGACTGTTTTCGAACGGCTACTGGGGGCACGACGCCTATCGCCTGAGCCCCGAACAAAACCTCGTCCACATGAACCATTACCTCGAAGCGTTGCGGATCCAGCGGGAGATTTCGCAGGCGATCGCGATTTTCGCCGGGAAAACTCCCCATCCGCAGAACCTCGTCGTCGGCGGAGTGACAAGCGTCGCGGATATGCTCAATCCCCAGAGGCTGAACGATTTTCTCTTTATCATCAAAGAGGTGCGGGATTTTGTCGAGAGGGCTTACGTTCCGGATCTCAAAATGGTCGTGGATGCTTATCGCGAATCGATTCTCAGCGGCGAGGGGCGAGCGAGCGGGAATTTCATGTGCAGCGGCGGATACCGTTTCGGAAAAGGGAAGGTTTTGTTCGAGAGCGGGGTGATTTACGGACACGATTTCACCCGCGTAGAAGCGTTCGATCCTTCAAAAATCACCGAGGAGGCGTCGCGCTCATGGTATGAGAACGATGAACCGCTCTCCCCTTACGAGGGGGAAAGCGTGCCGTTTTACACCGATCTAAACGACGACGGAACCCTCCGGAGCGAAGGGAAGTATACGTGGGTCAAAGCGCCCCGTTACGGCGGGGAGGTGATGGAGGTAGGGCCGCTTTCGCGGATGATCGTGGGGTATGTGAAAAACTCGCCGGTGATACGCCCGTACATGGAGCGGTTCATGGAAGCGACCGCCCTAGAACTGCGCGATTTTTCGACCACCGTCGGCCGGAACGCGGCCCGTGCGGTCGAAGCGCAGATATGTTGCGACTATCTTTTCGACATGATGAGCGACCTGATCGAGAACATCAAATACTACGATGAAGAGACCTGGACGAAATACGTTTTCGAGGAGCTGCCGCAAGAAGCCAGGGGGGCGGGAATCTTTGAAGTACCGCGCGGGGTACTTTCGCATTTCGTGAGGATCGACGGGGCTCGGATCGCCAACTACCAGGCGGTGGTTCCCACGACGTGGAACGCTTCGCCCAAAGACGCGCGCAACGTTCGCGGCGCCTACGAAGAAGCACTGATCGGGATCACGCTCGCCGATCCCGCTGCGCCGCTGGAGGTGCTGCGGGCGGTTCACTCGTTCGATCCCTGCCTCGCATGCGCGGTGCATATCGTCGATACGAAAGGGCGGGAGCTGTCGCACTATAAGATCCTGAACCGTTGTTCGCTATAATTGCGGCAGTGAATACAAAGGAACCCCCTTGGCCCGTCCGAGCAAAGAAGAGCGTAAAATCTCGATTATGACCAAAGCACTGGAGCTTTTTTCCAAAGAAGGGTTTTATCAGACGACGATGCCTTCCATCGCCGAAAAAATCGGGATGAGCGTCGGAAACCTCTACAATTATTTCGCTTCCAAAGAGACGCTCGCCAAGGAACTAATCCTCTTCATCGCCAATATGCTCGGCGAAGAGATCCGCCGGATTAACGAAAGCCCGCTCAATACCCAAGAAAAAATCGCCGCGATCGTCCATATGTATTTCAAAATCGCTCAGGAGCGCCCCGAAACGATCGAATATTTTCTGCGCGTCTACCTTTCCAACCGTGAAGTATTCCGCGAAGGGTGCGAGGGGATGATCTGCGTATCGGCGTTTGTGACGGAACTGATGATCTTTTTTGAAGAAGGGGTTCGCGCGGGTGAATTGCGCGACCAGGATTTTTTCAGCGCGTTCGGGCTTTTTATGGGATATCTGGGGGGGATGGTTTTCCTCAACGGCGAGCGGATTCTTCCGAGCGCGCTGGAAAACTATGAGGCGTCCATCGCCGAAAATATCTACAATGCCCTCAAAACCCGCTAAATTTCAGATCGTCTGGCTGCAGGGGATCACCTGCAACGGGAATACCCATTCGTTCCTGAACGATCCTTTGCTGGGAAGCCTGCTCGAAAACGTCCGTTTCCTCTACCATCCGATTCTCCCTTCTCAGATGTCGCTGCGCGAACTCGTGGTGAAAATCCCCAAATCCGATCTTTTGATCGTCGAGGGGGCCTACCGCGCCGATTTCGAACGGGGGGGTGCGCCGATGCAAAAACTTCTTCCCGCCCTCGCGGCACGGGCAAAGCAGATCGTTGCGCTCGGAAGCTGCGCAAGTTACGGAGGGATATTCAAGGAAGCTTCTCCCGATGCGATCAGCGGGATCGTCTATGACAAGAGTGAAGCGACCGGACCGCTGGCGCCCATGCGCGACAAGGTGATTAATCTCGGCGGCTGCCCGGCCCATCCCGAATGGCTGAGTTTCGTGATCGGTATGATGCTGAGTAAAAAAAAGGTTTTGCTTGACGAACTCGGCCGGCCCAAAGAGCTTTATGCCTACACGGTCCACAACGGGTGCCTGCGCAACGAATATTTCGAATGGAAGGTCGACAGCCGGAGTTTCGGTACCAAAGAGGGGTGCCTCTATTACGAGCAGGGGTGTCAGGGCCCTTTTACGCACGGCAGCTGCAACAAGATTCTCTGGAACGGCGTCGCTTCGAAGACCCGGGCCGGGACACCGTGTTTCGGGTGCACCGAACCCTCTTTTCCCAAAACCGACCTGTTCCGTACCAAAACCTATATGTCGATCCCCTCGGAGATGCCGCTCGGGGTCCCAAAACGAAGCTACCTCGCGCTGGCGGGGGCGGCTAAATCGTTTCACATAAAACGGCTCGAAGAGAGGCTGATCGATGATCACTCATGAACTGATCGAGCGGATCGAGGGAGAGGCGCTCATCGATTTTCGTTCCGATCGCAGCGGACGGGTTCGGGATGCGCAGATCCGTTTTTTGCATTTTCGGGGGATGGAGGCGATTTTGGAGGGGCGCCATCCTCTCGATGCGCTCGTCATTGCTCCGCGGGTATGCGGAATTTGCGGCCATTCGCATCTGATCGCGGCGGTTGAGGCGCTCGAGGCGGCCTACCGAAACAGCGGTGCCGAAGTGTACCTGAGTGCGAAAGCACGGAGTATCCGAACGATCACAAAGTTTTCCGAACTGCTGCAAAACCATCTCAAATGGCTCTATCTCATCATGCTCGGCGAAAGCGCGAAAATGCTGCGCGAAGAGCATCCCCTGCCGCTCAAGGCGCTTAATGCCGCATCGCAGGCGAATCGCCTCGCCGCGCTCTTCAGCGGCCAGTGGCCTCACAGCTCCTATGCCCTTCCCGGCGGCGTTACCTGTGACCCGACCCATATCGAAATGATGCAGGCAACCAAACTCCTCGCCGAACTTGAACGGTTTGTCGAGACGGAGGTACTGGGATGCCCGCTTGCCGAGTTCGAAGCGATTCGCTCTTATAGCGATTTGAGGGCGTTGAAGGGGGATTTTGGAAAATTGCTCGACAACGTGGAGCGGCTGGAACTTGCGGACGCCGGGCACAGCCACGGCCGGTTTCTTGTTTTGGGGGAGTATCCCGGGTGCCGCAGCAGCGCGATCGACCGAAACGGCTGCCGCGATGCCGATGCCTCATACGTCAGCGAAGATGCTTCGGCGGTGGTTGAGGGCAGAACGTATGCCAAAAATGCCCTGTACGAAGGGGCGTTTTATGAGACGGGCCCTCTGGCCAGGGCACTCGTCTCCGGCAGACCGATGATCGGTGCGGTGTACGAAGCCCGCGGGGATGACGCGTCGGTACGGATCGCCGCACGGGTGGACGAGATCGTCGGGCTGCTCAAAAATATCCGCGGTCTCATCGAAAGGATCGATCTCGCCGAAACCTCGTTTATCGTCCCCCCTCCGATCGAGACGATCAGCGGTGAGGGGCGGGGAATCGTCGAAGCGCCGCGGGGGAGCCTGATCCACACCGTCTGTATCGACAAGGGAAGGATCCTCTCGTACGACATGATTACCCCGACGCAATGGAACCTCGGCAACGGCACCGCCGATTCGCCCGGAGTAGCGCAGAAAGCGATGATCGGCGCCCAGAGCCGCGACAAAGCCTCTTTTCTTTTCCGGACGTTCGACGTCTGCTCCGTCTGCACCACCCACTGACGCTTCTTCCGTTTAGTCCCAAAAATAACTAAGAATTTATCTTTTTAAATCAGTTTTATGTTTTAAATATTGGTTTAAGTTATTCGGATTTATCATACTGAACGATCATTCACTAAGAAGGAGGGGGACCATGGCCGAGCGTAGAGAAGCGTTTAAAATGCTGTTTAGTGCAAACAGCGCGAAAGTGGAGACGAACAAAGGGGAAGCGTATTACGACAGACTCTTCAAGCAGTGCCGTGCGCGGCTTGACGAGCTCAAAGCGTCGCAGCCGCTTCAGGCGATCGATTTTCACGAGATCCTCAGCGACGAGGGATACGATCGCCGCGAATTCATGAAATGGGCGAGCGCGGCGACGGCGATGCTGATGCTCCCTCCTATGTTTACGCCGCTGGTAGCCGAAGCCGCCGAACTGATGACCCGCGTTCCGGTCATCTGGCTCGAACTCCAAGACTGCGCCGGGAACTCCGAAGCGCTCCTGCGAAGCGACGGGCCGAAAATCGACGAGATCTTGCTTGATATCATTTCGCTCGAATTCCACGAGACGCTGATGGCAGCGGCCGGGCATCAGGCGGATGCGCAGCTCGAAGACGCGATGCACGCGTTCAAAGGCAAATACCTCCTCTTTGTCGAAGGGGCCATTCCGATGGGGATGGAAGGGCAGTACGGTACGATCGGCGCGAGCGGCGAGACGTTTCATGAACACCTGTTACGGGTTGCCGCCGATGCCGCGGTTGTCGTCGCGGTCGGAAGCTGTGCGACGTACGGCGGTATTCCCGCCGCGGCGCCGAACCCCACCGAAGCGGTCGGGGTCATGGATGTCCTCAAAGGCAAACCGATCATCAATATTCCCGCCTGTCCGGCCAATCCAGCCAACATGGTCGGGGTTATCTTGCATTTCGTGCTGACGGGGCAGGTGCCTGAACTCGATTCGCTGCTGCGTCCGAAATTCGCGTTCGGATACCGGATCCACGACAACTGCGAACGACGTGCCCATTTCGATGCGGGCGAGTTCGTCGAAGAGTGGGGGGACGAAGGGGCGAAAAACAATTTCTGTCTCTATAAAATGGGCTGCAAGGGTCCGATGACGTTCAACAACTGCTCAATTGTCCGCTACAACGAAGGGGTTAACTGGCCGATCGGGGTCGGACGCGGATGCATCGGATGCTCCGAACCCGATTTCTGGGATAAATACGCCTATGAGCGTCCGATGAGCGACGCCAATATCAAAGCGCCGACCGGAGGCGTCGAAAAAACCGTCGACCAGTTCGGTCTGGGCGTTCTGACCGCTACGGCGGTAGGTATCGGTATCCATGCCGCCGCAAGTGCGGTTGCGGGTAAAAAATCAGATGAAGGGGAAGCACAATGAGTAAACATATCGTAATCGATCCGATCACGCGTATCGAGGGGCATCTGCGTATCGAAGCGGTGATCGACGACAACAATACGATCGTCGACGCCTACAGTTCGTCAACGATGTTCCGGGGTATCGAGGAGATCCTCAAAGGGCGCGATCCTCGTGACTGCGGACTCCTGGCGATGCGTATCTGCGGCGTCTGTACGGGGACCCATTACCAGCGCTCTATCGAGGCGGTCGAACATGCGTTCGGCGTGACCATTCCCAAAAACGCCCGTCTGGTGCGGAACCTGATTCAGGGCGCGCTTTACGTCCACGACCACGTCGTCCATTTCTATCACCTTCATGCGCTCGACTGGGTCGATATCACCAAAGCGCTCGAAGCCGATCCGGCCAAAGCGGTCGCCGAAGCGCAAAAATGGGCTACGGTGGCGGGTGTCGCGGCATGGGGAGACAGCGAATCGGCCTACAAAGCAGTACAGGAGAGATTGACGAAATTCGTCAAACAAGGGCGCCTCGGGCCGTTCGCCAAAGGGTACTGGGGGAACAAGCATTACAAACTGACCCCCGAGCAGAACCTTGTCGCGGTTTCACACTACCTCGAAGCGCTCGACCTGCAGCGTGATGCCGCTAAAATGCAGGCGATTTTCGGGGGTAAAAACCCGCATCCGCAAAGCATCGTCGTCGGCGGCGTGACCTGTGTGCAGGATATTCAAAACCCCGCTCGGATCGCGCTGTTCAAAAACCTGCTTCTCAAATTCCGCGATTTCATCAAACGCGCGTATCTTCCCGACGTCTATATGGCCGGGACGATGTACGCCGACGAGGCGCTTGACGGGACCGGCGGCGGGCTTAAGAACTATCTCAGCTACGGCGATTTCCGTCTTGATGACACCGAATTTTACAAATCGGCGCTCCTCTTCCCAAGCGGTATCGTCGTGGGCGGGGACATCTCCAAAGTGATTCCCCTCGATCAGGGTAAAATCGCCGAGGACGTCACCCACTCCTGGTACGAAGGGGCCAAACCGCTCCACCCCTACGACGGGCAAACGATCCCATATTACACGGGGTTCGGCAAAAAAGAGGGGGGAATCGCCTACCTTGATACCGAGAAAAAATACAGCTGGATCAAGTCGCCGATCTACGACGATACCCGTATGGAAGTAGGGCCTCTGGCCCGTATGGTCGTCGGTGTCGCCGCCAAGGACGAGCGGATCACCAAGTATGTCACCAACTTCCTCACACGCGGAAAACTTCCGATATCGGTTCTGTTCTCGACCGTCGGGCGGACCGCAGCACGCGCGATCGAGACCGAACTGATGGCCGACGTCATGGTCGAATGGACCGACGAGCTGGCCGCAAACGTCGCCGCAGGCGATCTGAGCACGTGGACGGAATTTGATTTCAATGCCGTCAGTAAAAGCGCCAAAGGGTACGGTATGGCCGAAGCCCCGCGGGGTGCGCTGGGGCACTGGGTCCGGATTGAAGAGGGCAAAGTCGCCAATTACCAGGCGATCGTCCCTTCGACGTGGAATGCGGGTCCCCGCGACTACAAAGGACGGATGGGAGCGTACGAATCGAGCCTGATCGGTACCAAAGTCGCCGATCCCGAACAGCCGCTGGAAATTTTGCGGACCATCCACAGTTTCGACCCGTGTATCGCGTGTGCGGTTCACCTTGTCGATACCAAAGGCAGAGAGCTCGGCGTCTATAAAGTCGACAGCGTTTGCGCCATCTAGGGGGATAACATGAAACCCGGATACGAAAAAATCAAACGGATGACCCCCGCCATGCGGATCATCCACTGGGTCAACGTGATCTCCATCGTCGCGGCGGTGATCACGGGGCTCTACATCGCCCATCCTTATTACCAGAGTTTCATCGCCGATCCGGCGGTGGACAAATACGTGATGGCGTGGAATCGCTGGATCCATTTCATCGGGGCGATTTTGCTTGACGTCACGTCGGTGGCGGTGGCGTACCTTTACTTTTTCAGCCGGTTTGAAAAGCCGTACAAAAAGCTGGTTCCCAATGCGCAGAATATGACGGAATTCAAAGAGGTGCTGATCAATCTTCTCACCCTCAACCGCCGTAAAAATTTCGATTCCAGCCATAGCGACAGTTTTAACGTCGTCTATTTTACGATCATGCATCTGATGCTGATCCTGATGCTACTGACCGGACTGCAGATGTACGTTCACGGCCTGGCTTCGGGCGAGAGCAGTATCGGGGCGTGGTGGCCGTGGATGCTCCACCTCACGACCGACTGGACGCTGTGGGTGTTCGGCGGGAACATGGGGGTGCGTTACGTGCACCATTTGACCATGTGGTGGATCGTCGCGTGGGTGATGTTCCATATCTATTATCAGATCTGGCGGACTATTTTCTGGCAGGAAGGGGATATCGCCATCGCCTTTGGTGGTTCCAAATTCAAAAAAAGTTCCGAAGCGGAGTAAAATACCCTTCGCCATTCGACAGCGGGTGCCTTCGGGCACCTCGGTTGAGGCCGCAACGGCGGTTTTAGCCGAGACAAACACAAAGGGTATTCATGAAAAGCGTCGTCGTGGTCGGTATCGGCAACATCCTCTTTAAAGACGAAGGGGTCGGGGTCTATGCGGGACGGTACCTGGATGAGAATTACCGTTTCGAACCCGCTATCGACATTATCGACGGGGGGACCCTCGGGTTCAAGCTGATGACGTATTATCAGTCTTATGACAAAGTACTGATCCTCGATACGGTCTCCATCGACGATGCACCCGGATCGGTCTATCATCTCCCCGCCGAAGCGCTGATGGGACTGGGAAGCTACCGCCAGACCGCCCACGAGGTCGAGGTGGTCGAGATGCTCGAAATCTGTTCGCTGCTGGATAAAATGGCCGACGTCAGCGTCGTGGGGATCATCCCCGAAGATATCGAAAGCGTGGAGATCGATCTCACCCCTACATTGCACGGCCGCTTCGAGACGATGATCGAAACGACGCTGAGTGAACTGAAAAAGGCCGGGGTCGAGGTCATTCCCAAAGAGAACCCAAAACCGCTTGCCCAGATCATCGATCTCTACGCAAACCCCACGATGGCATCGTTCCATCCCCTTCAACCCTAAGGAATCCCCGTGGCGTTCATTTTCGAAATAGGGTGCGATACCCATCAAAAAACGATTGCCAACACGCTGGTGTCGATTTTCCGGATGTACGGGGTCGAAGCGTCGATCGAGCATGAAAACGGGCTGATCACCTGCGCCATCAATCAGGACCATCCGAGGTTGCAGGAGGCGTTCGACGCGATGGGCTCGCTGCTCCCCGCATCGGTCTTCATGCGTGGAAGCTCGCACCGTTTCGACGAGACTCCGGTGACGAGGCTCCCGGAGTTTCTTGAGCGCCTCCCCCTGGGACTAGGCGTATGTCCCCGCTGCACGGGCGAGATGCTTGACCCCTCTTCGCGCCGCTATTATTATCCCTTCACCTCGTGCAACCACTGCGGGGGACAATACGCGTTTTTCGACGCTTACCCCTATGTCCGTGAGAACACGGCCCTCAGGGCGATTCCTCCCTGCCCCGCGTGTGCGCACGAGTTTTCCGCAGACCCGTTTCGCGAAGGGTATCCGCAGATTGGATGTCCCGAGTGCGGCGTCGGCGTCTCGATGCGTGAAGGGGATGAGCTTTTCCTGGCGCGATCGTCGGCCGAGTACAAAACGCTTTTTGAACGCGCGGCCGCGTTGATCGCGGCAGGAAAAAAAATCCGGATCAAAACGACGACGGGAATACGTGTCTTCGCCCCTTCCGATGCGGGCGGGGGAACCGCCCTAATGGTATTCAACGCCTCGAAACTTTCGACGCTTTTCTCGCTGATCGACGAAGAGTTCAACGCGCTCCTCTCGATCGAACGTCCCGTGTTGCACGTCGCCCTCAAAGACGAGCGCCTCAAATCGGTTATGGGCGATACGGCCGATGCGCAGTACTGTGACGACGGGTTTACCCTCCTGCTGGGACGTGAACTGATCGAACGGGGGATCGATGCGGCAGCCGTGAGCACCGACGAACACACCCCGGTCGATGCGGTGATCGATTACGATATCGCGATCAACACCCAGTCTCCGATGCGCCTTTTCCTCAACAAAGATGTCCGTTTCGTCGCACAGGGGGAGAGGGGAAGTTTTCCGGCTTTCGTGGTTCCGGCACTCGATGTGGCCAGTTTCGCCCATTCTTTGGCGGCCGTGAGGGTCGGAGAGAAGATGCTGATCGACCGTCCCGAACATCTGGGGGGGACGGCGACGTCGAAAGTCAACGCGCTCGAAGGGGAGCAACTGGGATTTTCGCACGGGAACATTCACCGTTTCGATCAGGATACCGCCTCGTTTATGGCGGTGCTGGCGGAAAACGGTTTGCGTAAAAACAGCGCCGTATGCGCCTACTTCGACGAGACGATCACTTTTTTGTATACCAAAGGAGAACACATCACCCGGATTATCCCCGCCGAACCTTTTGTCTCTGCGGGACTGATCGGGCGGATCGGATCGTTGCGGGAAGGGTCCGACCGGCTGATCGGCAATCTCCGTTCGCAGCACGTCCAGTTGTACGGCGTGCTCGAGACGATTGAAAGTTCTTCGTGCTCTTTGTTCGAAGCGGCCGCGATGATTGTGGGTCTTGAAAACCCCGCGATGAACGCTCTTGCGAAAGAAGCCCTTCGATTTGTGGGCAAAGGGGGGCTTCAGATCGATACGAAACTGCGCGACAACCGCTTCGACTCGGTCGCATTTCTGGCCAGCATCATCAGCTACCGCCTCGCCGACGTGCCTACCCCGTTGCTGTGTTATTCGATTTTCGAGTCGCTGGGAGACTATTTCAGTGATATACTTACCGAACTTAAAAACCGTTCCAAAGCGGAACATGTGGTGTTGTGCGGCAGCGGGTTCGCCAATCAAAGTCTCTACAGCCGGGTGGTACGGAACCTCAAAAATACACCGCCGGTATTATCGCGGAGTTTTCCGATAGGGAGGGAAAATGGAGTCGTCGGAGGGATTTATCTCTAAACGTCTGCTCATAACGCTCCGCGGGATCGTGCAGGGGGTCGGCTTCCGTCCGTTTGTATACCGTATCGCCAAACGCCACGGGATACGCGGATACGTGACCAATACCCCCGAAGGGGTTTTGATCGATGCGGAGGGAAGAGCCCTCGAAGCGTTTCTTTCGGCTTTGCGGCACGATCTTCCCCCCCTTGCACGGATCGATGTACTGGAGAGTTCCGAGGCGGCCGAAATCGGCTACCGGACTTTTGAAATCCGTGAAAGCCGGGTAGGGGAGGGGAGCGCGGCGATCCCTCTGGAGAGTGCGCTGTGCGGCGCATGCGAACGTGAGATGCGCGACCCTTCCGACCGGCGTTACGGTTATCCTTTCATCAACTGCACCGACTGCGGACCGCGCTACACGATCATGCAGATACCTCCCTATGACCGTGTCCGCACGTCGATGAAACATTTCGAGATGTGCGATGCGTGCCGCGCCGAATACACCGATCCCGCATCGCGCCGTTTCCATGCCGAACCGATCAGTTGCCCCGAATGCGGACCGAAACTGAGACTTCTTGATGCTGCGGGCGGCGAAATCGACGAAGATCCGATCGAAGGTGCCGCAAGACAGCTTAAAGAAGGGAAAACGATCGCGCTCAAAGGGCTCGGGGGATTTCACCTGATGTGCGATGCCACGTCCGAAACGGCGGTTTCGGATTTGCGCCGCCGCAAACGACGCCGGGCCAAACCATTGGCGGTGATGTTCGCTTCTATGGAGCAGCTTCGTTCCCACGCCCGCATCGATGATGACGAAGCGGCGCTGATCGGGGGAAACGTCAAGCCGATCGTGCTGGTGGATGCCGATCCCGCATCGTCGCTGGCCCCTTCCGTGGCGCCGGGAATCGGACGGATCGGCGTGTTCTTGCCCTACACTCCGCTGCACCGCATCCTTTTGGAAAAGGTCGATTTTCCGCTGGTGGCGACGAGCGCCAATCTCAGCGACGAACCTATCCTGACCCGTGCCGAAGAGGTGATTCAACGGCTGGGTGACGTTGTCGATGCGATCCTCGATCATGACCGAAGCATCGTCAACGCGCTCGATGACGCCGTCGTACAGGTTGCGGAAGGTCATACGCTGATGCTTCGGATGGGGCGGGGATACGCCCCGCTGACGTTTCCGCTGGGGGGTGCGCTGGACAAACCTCTTTTGGCCGTCGGCGCGCATCAAAAAAGTGCGGTCGGGCTTGGAATCGGCCGCAGTCTTATCCTTGGAGGCCACATCGGGGACCTCGGGAGCCTCGAAGCCGAGGAGTATTTCGAACGCAACATCCATACGCTGGAACGGTTTTACGGTTGCGACCCTCAGACGATCCTGCATGATCCCCACCCGGGCTACGCATCGACCCGATACGCTTTGGAGCGGACCAAAAAAGTTGCGGCGGTACAGCACCATTATGCCCACATACTCGCCTGCATGGCCGAACACGCACTGGATGAGAGGGTGATCGGCTTTTCGTTTGACGGGACGGGCTATGGGGATAACGGTACGATGTGGGGCGGAGAGGTGCTGATTGCCGACGTCCACGGGTATGAGAGAATCGGTTTTATCAAACCTTTCGCCCTTCTGGGCGGGGATAAAGCGGTCAAAGAGCCGCGCCGCATCGCCCTGGCTTTGCTGTTCGAGCGCTATTCGCTCGAAGAAGTGCTCTCGATGCAAATCCCCACGACCGAGGCATTTTTGCCCCATGAAATCCGGCAGCTGCACCATATGTGGAGCAAAAATCTCAACGCTCCGCGATCGAGCTCGATGGGGCGGCTTTTCGATGCGGTCGCTTCGCTGGGGGGATTCGTCCAGAGCCTCGATTACGAAGGGCAGGGGGGACTCGTGATGGAGGGCTATGCCTGCGAGCGCGAGGATGAACCGTTTGCGTTTTCGATCGAGGAGGGGGGATGTGTCGATGTCTTGCCGATGGTGGAACAAATCATCGCGCTCCTCCCCTCAGAGGAAGCCCGTCGTACGATCGCGGGGCGGTTTATTGCGACCGTGGTGTCGATCATCGAAACCTTCGCGTCGCGTTATCCCGAACTCCCTGTTGCCGTAGGGGGAGGGGTATTCCAAAACCGTGCCCTGATGCGTCGTCTGTATCGCCGTTTTGAGGGGAAACGGTTTTATGCCCAGCAGCGTACCCCGCCCAATGACGGTTCGATTGCTCTGGGACAGGCATGGTGGGGGGTTCACAACCTTTAGGGCTTTGCCTCCAGCCATAACTGTTTGAGGACGTGCGGCTGTTCGGAAGAGGGGTAGTTGAATTTGAATTCGGCCTCTTTGAGATAATAGACGAAGTGTTCGGACTCCACTCCACGGTATTCGAGGATGAATGATTCGAAAAATCCCCAGAAACGGGTGATTGCATTGTTTCGTTTCTGGAGTTTTGCGATCCGGTTGATGCGGAGGAACTTGGTGAACTCCCGATAATAGACGTCGTGCAGATTGTCGTCGAGAAACTGCTGTTTATAGCGGTGAAGGGAGGGCATCATCAGGGTGTAGACCCATCCGCCGTAATCGAAGGTAATGAAATTGTGGGCATCGAAAATATGGCGCTCGTCGTGGCGCTTGGCCGCCTCGAGGTAGATATACTCTTCGTATTCCCCGATCGCTTCGGAACGGTTTTGGTAGAGCAGTTCGAGATGTTCGGTAATGAGGGCTCGGAGCCGGTCGTAGCGTTTTTTGACGGTGACGTAATTAAGGTTCAGCGCGCGCGCCGCCGCGGATGCGTTTGAACCCGCGCAAAACGCGTCGATGACCGCCATGTCGGTGTGCAGTTTGGCAGGGCTGTATTTTTTGCGGCACGATGGGCATTTGACCATCCCCTCGGCCAGATGATAGAGCCTTCCCCCGCAAAAAATGCATTGTACCGTCGGTTCCATACCGATTATTGTAGCATCTCTTGGTCCTGAAACCATATAAGAACTTCCCTTTTTTAGATTACTTTCATACTAAAAAAATATAATACCTGAATAATGATTCATAAATAAAGGCGGCAGGATTATGGAAGTAGGGTTGCTGGTCATTTTCTGGTATGGGATTCTCCACGCCTTCGGTCCCGATCATCTAACCGCCATTGCCGATTTCTCGATCGGGAAAAATGCCCGTAGGACGTTTATGACCGTCGGTGCGTTTGCGATCGGGCACGGGGTGATGCTGTTCGCCTTTGCCAAGGTGCTCGAAAAGGTTTCAATCCCCGAAAACATCACCGCTTACGGCGACGTCATCGCTTCGAGCGTCATCGTATCGATCGGGGTCTATCTGCTCTACATGGTCGCCCGTAACAAAATTCACCTCAAATCGCACGTACATGACGGAAAACGTCATACCCATATCTGGTTCGGGGATGAACACGCCCACGATACCGCCAGCGGCGGGGCTTCCGCACTGGGGATCGGGATGCTGATGGGGATCGGCGGCGTACGCGGAATGCTGGTGACGCTGGGGATGATCGAAGGCCAAAGCGTTGATGCGATGATGATCCTCGCTTTTATCGCAGGGGTGATGGTTGTCTTTGTTGCCTTTGGTTGGGTAATATGGTGGATCAACAAGGACATTCTCACCAATATCCGAAACGTCCGCCGTGCGTTCGCCGCGGTGGGAGCCGCATCCGTGATCGTCGGCGGGAATATGCTTTTGGCCTGAAAAATATTGAGATAGAGGAATAGAGACTATGTGAAAGACTGCGGCTGTTCGATTACCGATCATCACCCCCATACCCATGTTGACGAGTTCGGCAACGAATATACTCATACACACGGCGATCATCATCATGACGGCCACGATCATCACTCTCAAGCCCATCAGGCGGCGCACGAGACACTGCACCACAATCCGCAGCTCAATGACCCCAAAACCATTTCGGTTATTACGAAGATTTTAGACAAAAACGATACCGAAGCCCGCCATAACCGCGAACATTTCAACGAGCACGGCGTTTTGGCGATCAACCTCATGAGCTCACCCGGCAGCGGGAAAACGACGCTGCTGGAAAAAATGGCGTCCCTCGCACCGTTCAAATACGGGGTGATCGAGGGGGATCTGGAGACGAGCCGCGATGCGGACCGGCTCAAAGCGGTGGGGATACCGGCCGTGCAGATCCAGACCGGGAGCGCGTGCCATCTGGACGCGTTTATGGTGCACAAAGGTCTGCATGATCTGCCTCTCGCACCGCTCGATGTCTGTTTTATCGAAAACGTCGGTAACCTCGTGTGTCCGGCCAGCTACGACGTAGGGTCGCATCTCAACATCGTCCTCGTCTCTATCCCAGAGGGGGAAGACAAGATCGCCAAATACCCCGTCATGTTCCGCACGGCCGATCTCATCCTCATTACCAAAACCGATCTGTTGCCCTATTTCAACTACGACATTGAGCGTGAAAAAGCCCAAGCGCGAAAGATCAAACCCTCCGTCGACATTTTGGAAGTCAATATCAACGACGAAGCTTCTATCATGAAAGTCATCGAGTGGATCGAATTCAAACGAAAGATGAGAAATTAATTATGTGCCTCTCCATCCCCTCGAAAGTGGTCAAAATTGATAGTGAGACCAATACCGCCATTGTCGATACGATGGGGGTACAGCGCAGTGCAGGGCTGGATCTGATGGAAGAAGGATCGGTAAACGTGGGAGACTATGTGTTGCTGCACATCGGATTTATCATGAACAAGATCGACGAAGAAGACGCCCTCGAATCGCTCAAAGTGTATCGGGAGATTCTGGAAAAAATGGACGAATCCGAAAGGCGCGCCGCAATAGCAGAGAGTGACAATTGCCCTAACGGCGGAGCCTGAGATGGCTCTGGAACTCAAAAACCTCTACGATGATTTCCGTAACGCCGACACGATCAAAGCGTATGCCGCGATCATTTCCGAGGACGCGCGTCGTCTGAAATCTCCGATCAACATCATGGAGGTGTGCGGCGGGCATACCCACACGATCATGAAATACGGCATTCTGCAGCTGTTGCCCCAGAACATCCGTTTCGTCCACGGTCCGGGATGCCCCGTGTGTATCATGCCCAAAGAACGGATTGACCATGCCTATGTCCTGAGCATGCAAGACAACGTCATCCTGGTAACGCTGGGCGACATGATCAAGGTTCCCGGCAGCAACGGGAGTTTACAGGACGCGCGGAGCAAGGGGGCGGATGTCCGGTTCGTCTATTCGCCGCTCGATTGTCTGAAGATTGCGCGGGAAAACCCAGACAAAACGGTGATCTTTTTCGCCATCGGGTTCGAGACGACCACCCCGATGACTGCCGCGCTTTTGGAGACGGTGATCAAAGAGGATATCCCAAACATCCTGCTGCATCTCAACCACGTCGCGGTCCCCGAACCGATGCGCGCGCTCATCGGCGATGAGGCGTGCATCATCGATGCGTTTTTGGGTCCCTCGCACGTCAGCGTCATCAGCGGGAGCAAGATTTACGAAGAGTTCCCCCGCGACTGGGGCAAACCGGTCGTGGTGAGCGGATTCGAGCCGGTGGACGTGATGCAATCGATCAGCATGATCGTCAAGCAGTTCATTGAGGGGCGATGCCTTCTAGAGGTGGAGTACAAACGTGCCGTGACCCGTGAGGGGAACCTCAAAGCGCAGGCGATGGTGGATAAATATTTTCAGAAAGTGGACTTCCGCTGGCGCGGACTGGGCGACATCCCCCAGAGCGGTATGGGGCTGCGGGCCCGGTACGACCGCTACAACGCCGAGAAAATCTACGATGCGGTTCTGCCCAAAGAGGAGATCAACGACCACAAACTCTGCATCTGCGGTGACATCCTAAAAGGCAAAGCAACCCCGCCTGAGTGTTCCATCTTCGGTACCGCGTGCAAACCGAGTAGCCCGGTCGGGAGCTGTATGGTCAGCTCCGAAGGGGCGTGCGCGGCGTATTACAAATATGGGAATCTGGTATGACAAAAACGATTACGTTAGCCCAAGGCAACGGCGGCGAAGAGAATAACGACCTGATCAAAAAGGTGTTTTACAAAGCGTTTAAAAACGAGATACTGGAGCGGAGCGAAGACGCGGCGGTGATCGGGAATCTGGCGATGACGACCGACAGTTTCACGGTGAGCCCGCTGTTTTTTGCGGGGGCGGACATCGGTAAGCTTGCGATCTGCGGAACCTGCAACGATCTGGCCATGATGGGTGCCGCGCCCAGATACCTCACCTGCGCGGTCATCATCGAAGAGGGCTTCGACGTAGCGAGTCTGGAGCGGATCGTCGAGAGCATGCGGCGCGAACTCGAAATCAACGGGGCGGTGGTCGTCAGCGGCGATACGAAAGTCGTCCCGAAAGGGAGTGTGGACAAGATCTTCATCAACACCACGGGGCTGGGTGAGATCGTCCAGGAGGGGATCAGCTCGAACGCCATCACCGAAGAGGACGTGATCCTTATCAACCGCGACATCGGATGCCACGGAGCGACGATTTTTGCCGCACGCGAGGGGATCGAGATGAGCTCTACGCTCAAAAGCGACTGCAACTCCCTCTACCCGCAGGTGAAAGCCCTCATCGATGCGGGGATACGGATCACCGCCATGCGCGACGCAACGCGCGGAGGGGTTGCGGCGGTGCTGAATGAGTGGGCCAGACAATCCAACGTCTGCATCGAAGTGGAAGAAGCCAATATCCCCGTAAGCGATGAGGTACAAGGGATCTGCGAGATGCTCGGATTCGAAGCGACGTCGCTGGCGAACGAGGGGACGTTTGTGCTGGCGGTGAAACGCGGCGATGCGCAGCGGGCCATCGACATTCTGAAGGGTTTTGACGTCTGTGCGATGGCGTCACAGGTAGGCGAAGTGAGTCAAAAGTATCCTCAGCGCGTTATCCTCAAAAGCCCGTGGGGGACCTCACGGTTTCTGGAAACCCCCAGCGGTGAGCTGTTGCCGAGGATCTGTTAATGCATGAATATTCGATAGTGCAGGCGCTGTTGACCCAGTGTGAGGATATTGCCCGTGAGAACGAAGCCGAGTCGGTGACGAAGATCGTCGTCAAGATCGGCAGGATGAGCGGTGTCGAACCCCATCTGCTCGAAATCGCGTTCAATACGTTCAAGGAAAAGACGGTATGTGACGGGGCCGAGTTCGTGATGAACGTCCAGCCTCTGGTGATCGAATGCAGCGGATGCGGAACACAGACGACGCTCGAGGAGATCTATTACAAATGTCCCGTATGCGAGAGTCTGGAGGTCCGGGTGATCGACGGTGAAGAGATGTTTTTGATGAGTTTGGAGATGGAATAAAAAGGGGAACATCTTCACTGAAAGTTCATTCACTTTTAAGAACTTTTAATCTCTTTGGTTCCATAATGTTTAAACATAACACTACCAAAGGACAACGCCGATGCAGCACGAAGACTTGTGGAAAAAACTCAAAGAAAATCAGGAACTCTCGCGACGGGACGTATTGAAATTGATGGCGCTTTCGCCTGTAGCGGCGGGAGTGTTGGCTTCATCGGCTTCCACTGAAGCGCATGCTTCGGCTTCCGCGGCAAAAGGGCGTATTGTGATCGTCGGGGGCGGATCGGGGGCTTTGATGGTTCTTTCCCGCCTGCGCCGCGCTCTGGCCAATCCCGATATTACCGTTATCGCTCCGAATGACAAACACGTCTACCAGCCCGGACAGGTATTCGTTGCGGCAGGGGAGTACGAACCCGAGGATATCATTTTTGACAACACCGGCTACATCGGCGAGGATGTGACGTGGATCCGCGATGAAGTCGCAACTTTCGACCCCGATGCGAACAAGCTCCTCACCAAGGGTGGCAAAGAGGTGGAATACGACTATCTCGTCGTCGCGACGGGGATGCAGTACCTTTACGAAAAGATTGAAGGGCTTAACACCGGCCTCATCGGTCAGCACGGGATTTCAAGCGTCTATCTCAGCGACCTCGCCAAAGGGACCGCCGAGGGGGGAACGATTACCCGCGACTGGTTCAATGCGGTGCGCGAAGCGGCGAAAACCTCCAAACCCCGGGTCATTTTCACCCAGCCCTCTACTCCCATCAAATGCGGCGGAGCTCCCCAGAAAATGCTGTATCTGTGTGATGATTACCTGAAGAGGGATAAGCTCGATGCTGAGTTTATTTTTGCCAGCGCGGGAGAAAAACTGTTCAGTATCGAAGAGATCGAAGCATCGCTTGCCAGCGTCCAGAAACGCTACGGTAACATCACGAACAAATTCTCTCACGAACTGATCCGCATCGACCCGGAGAAAAAAGTGGCGACCTTCCTGCACAAATACCAGGTACAGGGGGAATACGACAAAGAGTATGAAGAGTACGAAATGATCGACAAAGAAGAGGAAGTGGCGATCGAATACGATTTTATCCACATCTCTCCTCCCACGGCGGCGGTCGACGCGGTCGCCGATTCGATGCTCGGATGGCAGAAGGGGAATGCCCAGGGGTGGCTCGAGGTGGACCGTGAGACACTTCAGCACCGCCGCTACAAAAACGTTTTCGGGATCGGGGACGTATGCGGTATCCCGATCGGGAAAACGGGGGGGACCGCACGCCATCAGGCCCCAATCGTCGTTAAAAACTTGGTTGGCGTGATGGAAGGGAAAGAGCCCGCCGATAAATTCGACGGCTATACCGTGTGTCCGCTCAAAGTCTCCTACGGCGAGATCATCATGGCGGAATTCAATTATGACGGACTTGCCCCTTCATTTCCGTTAGACCCTGCCAAGCCGCGCTGGATCTGGTGGGTTTTCGACCTTTACATGCTACAGCCGATGTACCGTTATCTGATGCTTAACGGCCTGATGTGATAAAAACGTGTTACGGATATACACAACTGAAAGGAAAGCTGAATTATAAGGCAGAGTAATTGACGCTGTTTTAGTCAGTTGGTGCGTCAGTTGCATTACCATACCTGAAGAGTGTAAAAAATACGTAAAAGGTATGGAATGAGCAAAGAGTACGTGTTGAGCGACACCGATTTTCTGGTGTCGCAAACGGATGAAAAAGGGCGGATCCTGTTCGCCAACGAAGATTTCTGCAAAATAGCCGGGTACACGCTAGACGAGCTGATCGGTCAACCCCACAATATCATACGCCATCCCGATATGCCCAAAGCCGCGTTCAAAGACCTGTGGGATACGGTCCAGAAAGGGAAAATCTGGACTGGGTATGTTAAAAACCGCACCAAAGACGGGGGGTATTACTGGGTCTATGCGACCGTATTTCCCAATATTGCCTGCGAAGAGGGAAAATGCGGTTTCATGTCGTGCCGCCGCAAACCTTCGCGCGAAGAGATTGCCGAGGCCGAAAGTTTGTATCAGACGATGCGGCAGGAGGCTTAAATGAACAGCACGGCAAAAATTGCCCTTTTGGCAGTAGTAGGTATCGGCGGAACCGCGATCGGGATGATGAGCGGGAGCATGGGAATGATGGCGGGAAGTTCTGTCCTGACCGTTTTGATAGCGGCAGGTATGCTTTTGCAACCCTCTTCGAAGAACGGTAAAATCGACGGATACCTCGATCAGTTCATGGACCTCATGTACTACAAACGTAACCGGATCAAACCGATCGATGGCGCTGCCGGATCGATCGAAGCCAAACTGAGTGCCCTGGCAAAAGCGCATGAAGAGATGTTGCTGGCCGACACGCAGGTGGCCGGAGAGATGGTGTTGCTGGCCGACAAGGTAAGCCAGGGGCATTACCGCTGCCGGGTTGACAGCGATACGAAAACCCCGCACGTCCACCTGCTTCGGATGACGATGAACAACATGCTCGACCAGACCGAAAAAAACATCGACAAGGCGATCCGTGTCCTGGAAGCCCTCGGCGAAGGGAAATTCGATACCCGTGCCGAGATCGGCGTAGAGGGTAAAATGGGGCAGATGCTCGCCAAAATCAATGAGCTTGGAAGCGCTTTGCAGCGGATGGAAGACCAAAACAACGAAGCCAAAGAGGTGCTGAACAACAACACGCTCCACCTCCGCCGGACGATCGAGGAGCTCCGTTCGACGAAATTCCTCGAACTCAACGGGATGATCAACACCACCGTCGAGCGGATCCAAAACGTCGCGGGGAAAGAGCATGAGCTCGCCGACAATCTTCAGGCCCTTACCGGGAATGTCCGTGAAACGAAAGAGATTCTCGTCACGATCGGAGACATCGCCGATCAGACCAACCTGCTTGCGCTCAACGCCGCCATCGAAGCAGCCCGTGCGGGAGAGCACGGACGCGGATTCGCGGTTGTCGCCGACGAAGTGCGTAAACTGGCCGAGCGGACCCAGAAGAGCCTCGCCGAAAGCGCGGCGACGATCAACATCCTGATTCAGTCGATCAGCGACAACAGCGAAGTGCTGAACAAAAACATGGGCGAAATGATGGATTTGACACAATATGTGGGCAACGTCGACCGTAAAATGGAAGAGTTGCTCGAAGCGATGGACGCGATGAGTTGAAGCGCTATACGCTGTAGGGGTGCAGCAGGATCGACGCTCCGTTGACATCCCCTTTCTCGAGTTTCAGCGCCGCCGCGTAAATACGCCCGAGCATCCCCGTATGGGTGATGAGAGCGTCTTCAATCTCCTGATCGGGTTTGAGTTCTTCGACGATCCTTTGGATCGGCACGTTCATCAGCCCCTCGAGCAACGAGAACATCGCGATAAGGCGGGTTCTCTCAATCATTTTTTCTTCCGGGTCGGAGGAGAGTTTGTGGAGCAGTGACACCATCGTATCGATCCGCTTCTGGGCAAAAACGGTGTAGGGATTGCGTTCGTCGACCGATTTCGTCCCCGATTTGGAATAGATGATGAGCATCAGCCACTGCATCAGATCCATTTTCCCGAGCTTTTCAAGCATTTCGCGCAGCGACGCCGTCCCCTCGAGATAGTGGGGATGGACCGAACGCAAAAACTGTATCAGCTGAAGCGAGAGGCTCCCCTCCTGTTTGAAAAAATGGTGGATTTCATCGAGCGAAGCATCTTTTTGGAGCAGCGAAAACAGCGACATCACCTCCGAGTATTGCGGATCGATCCGTTTTTGGGTGATCAGGTGGGCTTTGGCGAAATAAAATCCCTGAAAATACTGAAAACCGAATGCTTTGTACGCTTCGACGATCTCGTAAAATTCGACTTTCTGCGCGATCCATTTCATTTTCCCGTACGGGTTGGGGGCAAAGCGGAACTGTTCGATGTCGGTTTGGGTGACGTCGAATTTGGCGAATTCGACGAACGGGAAAATGGGGGAGAAGGTTTCGAGGTAATGGGAATGGAACGACGCGTTATCGAGTGCGAACCGATACCCGAGGGAGAAATAATAACGGATAGCTTCATGAACGCGGGCGTTGATCTTGGTGGAGGCGGAGAGTTCGAAAACGAATTTTTCTTTGGGAAGGGTGCGGAGGATATCGGTCAGCAAAAGGGGACCGTCGGTGTTGACAAACGCAAGAACATCCCCGAACGCTCCTTCCGAACCGATCTGGTTGAGGAGATTGACAAGGACCGATGCCGTAGCGTGGCGAGGGTCGTCGATGACGCATTCGCCGTAAGCGTTACGGTAAAAAAATTCGTAACCGATGATCTCTTCGGAGAGATTCAAAATCGGTTGGCGTGCCAGTTGTAGCGTACTGTTTAACATTGTTTCTCACTGTTCGTGTTGCTGAAGTGTACCGTAATTTGAGTATTATTTCAAAAAGAGAAATTTATAGATACGAAGAGGCGGAACCGATGACGCAGGAACACAGAACGATTTATTACAAAGATTACCTTCCCCCGGCCTATACCGTCTCCGAATGCCGTTTGGAATTTATCATCGAGGAGGGTTCCACGCGGGTCGACAACGTGATGAAAATCGTCCGCCTCGACCCGGCCGCAACACAGCTGCGGCTGGATGGGGAGATGTTGGAGCTCGAGCTGTTGTGGGTCGATGAGGTGTTGTATACGGAGGCAATGTACCGTGCCGACGAAAAAGGGTTAAGCATTCCCCTTGATGTCGACGAAGCGACCGTCCGTGTCATCACCCGGATCTATCCCGATGAGAATACCGCACTCGAGGGATTCTACCGTTCCGGTGGAATCTGGTGTACCCAAAACGAACCCGAAGGGTTCCGCCGGATCACCTATTTTATCGATCGTCCCGATGTGATGACCCGCTTTACCACCAAGATTATCGCTTCCAAAGAAACATGCCCCGTACTGCTGGGGAACGGAAACTTGCGCGGCACCGCGACTCTCGATAACGGCAAGCATCTCGCCCTTTGGGAAGACCCGATCCCCAAACCCTGCTATCTGTTTGCGTTGGTCGCCGGCGATTTGGGTTCTATCCACGATACCTACACCACAATGAGCGGGAAAAAAGTCGATTTGGCGATTTATTGCGACAAAGGGAACGAATCCAAATGTTATCACGCGATGCGCTCCCTGAAGAAATCGATGGAGTGGGATGAGGTCACCTACGGTCGCGAATACGATCTGGAGGTTTACAACATCGTCGCGGTGGACAGTTTCAACATGGGGGCGATGGAGAACAAAGGGCTCAATATTTTCAACTCCCACTATGTGCTGGCGGATGAGGATACCGCAACCGACGGCGATTTCATGGGGATCGAGAGCGTGATCGCCCACGAGTATTTTCACAACTGGACGGGCAACCGCATTACCTGCCGAAACTGGTTTGAACTCACGCTCAAAGAGGGCTTGACCGTTTTTCGTGACCAGTGTTTCAGCGCCGACATGAATTCCCGGCACATCCAGCGTATCGACGACGTCCGTGCCCTTCGAGAACGGCAGTTTGTGGAGGATGCCGGACCGACGGCTCACCCGATCAAACCCGAAAGTTATATCGAGATCAACAACTTTTACACCGCGACCGTTTACGAAAAAGGGGCCGAAGTGATCCGGATGATGCATACGATCCTCGGTCCCGAACGTTTCCGCGCCGCAATGGATCGCTATTTTGAAACGTTTGACGGGCGTGCCGTGGGGACGGAGGAATTTTTGTGGGCGATGCAGAGCGAAAGCCCGGTCGATCTGGAGCGTTTCAAGCGGTGGTATTCCCAGGAAAGGACTCCTACGCTTGTCGTTTCGGCTCAGCATGATCCCCAAAAACGTCAAATGCGTCTGAACGTCGTTCAGCAAGTGCCTAAAAACACCAAAAATCTCGAACAGCTCCCTTATGCGATGCCGTTCAGAATCGCCCTGCTCAAAGAAAACGGCGAAAGCTATCCGCTCAAAACCGCAGATATCACGGTGCTGCACGGCGACGTTCTCTGGATCGAGAAGGAGAGACACGAGATCATCTTCGAGGGGATAGACTCTCCGGCCTCATTGTCTTTGAATCGGGAGTTCAGTGCCCCGGTCATCGTGGAGTGCGACCGGCTTGATTATCCGTTTCTGATGGCCCGAGACAACGACGGTTTCGTCCGCTACGAAGCGGCGCAGCGTTTCGGCATCGAAACCTTGGAAGCGATGATGAAAGGCGAAACGCCCGATGAGCGTTTTGTGGAGAGTTACGGAGCGATTTTGCTGGACGGTTCGATTGAACCGATGTTCAAAGCGCAACTGCTTGAACTCCCCTCCATTGCATCCCTGATGCAGCGCCAAAGCGTGATTGACGTCGAATCGATCACATCGGCCAGGGAGAATCTCAAACGAATCCTCGCGGAACGTTACCGCACACACCTTCGCGATCAGATCGCAGATCTCTACGATCCCGCCGATACCTCGATCAGCGGGCAGAGCATGGGGAGACGTTCGCTTAAAAACCGGTTGCTCGGAGTGTTGATGAATCTGGAGATCGAAGAGGACGCACAGCTGTGCCGTGCCCACTATACGGACGCGCTGGCAATGACCGAACGGCTCGCGGCGCTCGAATTACTCGAAAACTATGCCCCTGCGTACGGGGAAGGGGCACTGGAAGATTTTTACGGACGCTACCGCGATCAGACCCTGGTGATGAACAAGTATTTTGCCGTCCGCGCGTCGTCGCAGCGCAAAGGGACGCTGGAGAGGGTCAAGGCGTTGCAGGAGGATCCGGCATTCGACATCAAAGTCCCCAACCTCGTCCGTGCGCTTATCGGCAGTTTCGCCCGAAACCCCGTCGCATTTTACGACCGAAGCGGCGAGGGGTACCGCTTCATCGCCGATAAAATTCTCCAGATCGACCCCCTCAATCCGCAGGTGGCGTCGGGTCTCGCCGGCGCGTTCAAAAACTATGCCCGCCTGTGCGCCGAGCACAAGCCGATGATGGGGGGGGAACTGGAGCGGATCAAAAATCATCCGGGCCTTTCGGACAACGTGTACGAGATCGTATCGAAGATTTTGGGCGCGCCGTAAAAATTGAGAAAAAAGGTAACATTATAATCTTTTGTCGAATTTCTAATATAAAATATGAATCATCTTGTAAGGTTGTGATAACATTGTGATGGAATGGTAATATAATCACCGTTAATGGATTTTATTAGAAGGAGAAACAATGGCGAGATTAGTGGTCCTCGGCGGCGGTTTCGCCGGACACACCGCGGCGACATTCGCGGCGGATTGGCTCGGTAAAGAACATGAGGTGGTGGTCGTCACCCCGAACTCGAAATGGAACTGGATTCCTTCGAACATTTGGGTCGGTGTCGGCGAAATGACCAAAGAGGACGTCACGTTCGATCTCGCTCCCGTTTACGAAAAAGCGGGGATCACCTACAAACAGGCCAAAGCCGTCAGCATCAACCCTGAGGGAAGCACAGGCAGCGACAAACCGTTCGTAACGATCGAGTACACCGGTCAGGGCAAAGCGGGTGTGAGCGAAGAAGTCACTTACGACTACCTGATCAACGCCACGGGTCCCAAGCTCAACTTCGGCGCTACGCCGGGCCTGGGAGAGGGTTCCAACCTGGGGGAATACACCGTATCGGTGTGTACCGCAGACCATGCCGAACACGCGGCGCACGAACTTGAAAAAGTCATGGAAAAAATGCGCAAAGGCCAGCGTCAGAAAATTCTCATCGGTACGGGACACGGTATGTGTACGTGCCAGGGGGCGGCGTTCGAGTATATTTTCAACGTCGAACACGAACTCCGCAAAGCGGGATTGCGCGACATGGCCGATATCAAATGGATCTCGAACGAAGCGTTCATGGGTGACTTCGGAATGGGCGGTCTGCACATGAAAGTGGGCGGATACGTCGTTAGCAGCCGTATTTTCACCGAGTCGCTGTTTGCTGAGCGCGGTGTCGATTACATCACCGGCGCGCACGTGAACAAAGTCGAAAAAGGGAAGGTATCCTATGAACTCCTTGACGGATCGACGGGTGAAGAGGAGTTTGACTTCTCGATGCTGATCCCGCCGTTTGCCGGTGTCGGGCTCAAAGCGTACAACAAAGCAGGGGAAGATATTACCGATACGGTATTCGCTCCCAACGGGTTTATGAAAGTCGACGCCGACTATACGCCAAAAGCCTATGAAGAGTGGAAAGCTTCCGACTGGCCTCGTACGTACCAGAACCCGACGTACAAAAACATGTTTGCCGCAGGGATCGCGTTCGCACCTCCGCATATCATCTCCAAACCGGCGAAATCGCCTAACGGTACCGTCATCAACCCGACCCCTCCGCGGACGGGTATGCCCAGCGGTATCATCGGGAAAGCGGTGGCCCACAGCATCTGCGATCTGATCAAAAAAGGGTCTGATGCCCATCTTCACGAAGCCTCCATGGCCGAGATGGGTGCAGCGTGCGTCGCGTCCGCCGGTAAAGGATGGCTGGACGGCCAGGCGGCGGCGATGACCGTTTACCCGGTCGTTCCCGATTATGACAAATACCCCGGAACGGGGCGCGACACCGATTACACGTTCGGTGAAATCGGTCTTGCAGGTCACTGGATCAAACACATTCTCCATTACCTGTTCATCTACAAAGCGAAGCTCAAACCGGGCTGGACGTTTATTCCCGAATAAAGAAAGAGGAGCACAATCATGTCAAAACCAGAAGAATTCAACTTCGCCAAAAACGACAAGTTCAATACCGCGATGATCCCGGGGAAATGGGCCCGCTTTATGCGGACCTGCAAACTGTGGCAGTTTATCCGTTTCATCATCATCAACCTCAAAATGCTGGTTGTTGTCAGCAAAAGCCACTAACTCTCCTGTTTCGGCCTTTCGGCCGAAACCCAAACTTCCGAAAAAAGTGCCCATATCATGATCCGAGAGATTATCCGTTATCCCGATCCCCGCATCCGCCTGATCTCCGCCAATGTCCGTTTTTTTGATAGCGAACTGCGTACAGCGATCAGCGACATGATCGATACGATGAAGGCGAACGACCTCGAAGCCCTCACCGCGATTTTGATCGGCATCCAGTACAACGTTATCGTTATGAAAGAAGGGGACTCGTATGTCCCGTATGTGAACGCCCGATTGATCAAACAATCGGAAAAAGCGGTATTCACCGAACGCAGCCTCTATTACCCGGGTATCAGCGTCGACGTCGACCGTTTCACCCGCGTCACGGTCATTTATGAGGATACGGAGGGGAATCCGCGTCACCGGGACCTCGTCGGCGAAGAAGCCCGTCGATTTCAGCAGTATCTCGATTACGCTTTCGGGAGCACTTTCGTCGATCGGGTGGATCGTGAAATGAAGCGGCGTATCGACGATCATCTTGAATTCGGCCTGGTGGCCGATGCCCGGGGCGGAAGCTGTCCGACGGTATTCGTACGCGATTATTTCAAAAAAGGGGCGAAGTGGATGATGTTTGTCATCGCGGCAAGCTTCATCCTGCCGTTCGTTCTCTCTGAACAATACGCCGAAACGGTGTTCCGGATCGATGCCGCCGCATTGGCAACGGTGCCGCTGCTGATTATCGGGTACGTTCTGTATGCTTTTTACGAATCGCGGAAATACAAACAGTGTACCAGCTGCCAGACCGGAAATATCATCGGTACAACCGCTATTTTGGGTGTGCAGTTTCTGCTGATTGCGGCGGGCGTCTTTTTCTGGATCAAGCCATAAATAATAAAAAATTATAGTATTATACCGTCATCGTTTCTAGAGGATAGGGTATGAATCTCCCCGATTTGTCGCAATTGCAGGATGCCAGAGATGTTTTGATCGCGGAGAAAGAGTCGATACTCGTCGAATGGGTTTCGCACGAGATCTGTTCGGATATTCTCAAACGCCACGAAATTGATACCGATTTTTTCGTCAACCGTTACGCATCGAACGTATTCGATTATTTCATGGGGGTCGTTTCGGGAGAGATGGAGATCGGGCAGTGTCCCGTCATCGCCGATCTGATCGACTACCTCAAGGATAAAGAGATCCGGGCTGACGAGCTTTTCGTCCTTTGTACCCATTTCAAACGGTCCGTCATCGATGCCACCTATCGGCTCGGAGTAAATGCCCAGGCTGTTTTCAGCACGATCAGCTACCTGTTTGATCAGAATTTTGCCGGGGTCCTCAAACTTTACACCGATACGATCTATCAAAAAGAGCAGGAAGCCCTCAACGCGTCGAAAGCGAAGGAGTATTTTCTTTCGAATATGTCGCACGAGATACGTACGCCGCTCAACGCCATTTTGGGGTTCGTTTCACTGCTGCGGGATGAAACGACCAACCCGAGATCGCAAAAATACCTCGACATTATCTCCAACAGCGGTGAAACGCTGCTGCACATCATCAACGACATCCTCGATTTCTCGAAACTCCGCAGCGGAGAGTTCACCGTCGATCCGCAACCGTTTAACATTCATGACGAGATTTCTCATACGATGGAACTCTTCGTCCCCAGCGCCAATTCCAAAAGTATCACCCTCACCAGTTTTATCGATCCTTCGATCCCCTATGAGATGACGGCTGACGCGCTGAGGATCAAGCAGATCCTGGGGAATTTTTTGAGCAACGCCATCAAATTTACCGATCATGCCGGGGTGATCCACGTCGAAGCGCGGTATGAAGAGGGAACTCTCTATCTCTCCGTTAGCGATCAGGGGATCGGGATCGGACCGGCCGATCAGGAGAGAATTTTCGATGCCTTTTCCCAGGTCCAGGAGTGCGGTAAGCAGCTCCAGGGCGGAAGCGGACTGGGACTGTCCATCTGCCGTCAGCTGGCCGTTCACATGGGCGGGGGGATCGAACTCCAATCCTCGCCCGGAGAGGGAAGCGTGTTTACCCTCAAAATTCCCGTGACGGTCAACACGGAGTGTTTCATATCGAAGTTCGACCCCTCGCGGATGGCAAATCTCAGGATCGCGCTGCTGGGTTATCCTGAATCGGAAGGGTACAAACTCGAGTCGCTTCGACGCTACTGGGAACATTTCGGATTGAAGATCGAGCAGATCGATTCGGTGGACGAATCGGCCGATCTGCTGATTTTTCTCGAAAGCGCGATCGACGAGCCCAAGCGCACAGCCATCATCGAACGCAATATCCCCTCGATCGCCATTCTCGATTTTCTCGACGACCGTTACGACACGGTCGGAAACATCGTCCCCTTGACTTTCCCCATTTACTGCACCAAGCTCCAAAGCGCCTTCAATGAAGCGCTCGAAGGTACGGCACGCGAGGGCGTCCTGCCCGGGAGCCCGTGTCGTGGTTGCGGATTTGAGGGGAACGTCCTCGTTGCCGAAGACAACAGTGCCAACCAGGAGCTGATCCGGATCGTCCTGGAACGTTACGGCCTGGGGTACACAATCGTCTCCAACGGGGCCGAAGCGCTCAAAGAGTTCGAACAAAAAGAGTACGACATCGTACTGATGGACGAACAGATGCCCGTGATGGACGGTAACGAGGCGACGGCAGCCATGTTGGCGTACGAAGCTGGATCAAAGCGCCGGCACACCCCGATCGTCGCCCTGACCGCCAATGTGATCAAAGGGGCACGGGAAAGGGCGATCCAAAACGGGTACGATGCCTTTTTGGGCAAGCCGATCGTCTTGCGGGAGATCGAACAGGTCTTCGAACGTTATCTCCCAAGCAGCCCCACGGTTTCCAAAGCTCCTGCCAAAAGGGAAGAGAACGAAACCTTCATCGACATGGACCACCTCAAAAGTGCGCTGATGCTGGACCGGGAACAGATCGAGCAGTTGCTCGAAATTTACCGTGTGAAAATGGAGCGTTCGCTCGATGAACTTCGCGAAGCGATTGAGGCGAAATCGTACGAGGAGATCGCGTTCGTGGCCCATTCGATCAAAGGTTCCAGCAGCAATTTCCGTTTTGAAGAACTTTCGCGTCTGGCACGGGTGATCGAGGAATCGGCGGCGGCGGGGGAAGAGGAATTCGATTTCGTCGAAGCCTGTGAAGTGTTGTGCGGCGAATTTGCTCGGAGGTTTCCGGCGAAAAATGCCGGCTATTCTTCGAGGTAGTATCCTACGCCCGAGGCGTTTTTGATGACGTCAGTGGGGAGTTTCGCCCGCAGGCGCCAGACGAGGGTGCGGACGCTGTTATCGGTTGCCCCTTTGGTATCCCAGACATAGTTGATCGCCTGCTCGAAATCGACGACGCTTCCAAGCTGGGCGACAAGCAGGCGAATAAACGCGTTCTCTTTTTTGGTCAGTTTGATCTTTTTGTCCTGGTAATAGGTCTCTCCCAGGCCGATATCATGGCGGTAGCCGTCGCCGAATTCGACGATCGGCTTGTCGGAGAGTTTTTTGGCGTAGACCAGTTTTTCGAGTTGTTCACGGTCCGATTTGAGCTCATCGAGATTGGAATTGCGTTTTTTCTCTTCCTTGAAGCGGTAAATCGCCATCTGGATCGTCGTGTGAAGATTGATCGGATCGAACGGCTTGACGATGTAACCGTAGGGCTCGGTTTTTTTTGCTTTGCTGAGCATATCGTTGTCCGAATGGGCCGTGAGGTAGATAAAGGGGAGCGGATGTTTGTCCCGGATGAACTGTGCGAGCTCGATGCCGTCCATCGTTTTTTGCAGACCGATATCGATCAGGGCAATGTCGGGGTTGTAGATTTTGATCTTATTGCGGGCCGTCACCGCGTTGTCGGCGGTGGATACGACGTCGTACCCCTGTTTTTCCAGCGACATTTTCAAATTGACCGCAGTCACTTCATCATCTTCGACGACCAGTACCTTGATTGGGCTCATACATCCTCTTTGGAACGATTTACAAAATATTATGATTCTAGCACAGAACCGGTGAAACTCAAAGTATTTCGTGTTCAAAAAACGGAGTTTTCTCCCCCGCTTTTCGAATAATGTCGCTTTTTTATCCGTTATTCAACCCAAAAGGGGCATAATCGCGATCAACGTAGGACGCACAGGACGATATGAATGCTTGATTTTGACAAATTTACGAAATATTCCAAGCCGGGCCCCCGGTACACCAGTTACCCTACGGCGCTCGAGTTCAGCGACGCATTCGGTTACGACGCGTATCTTTCCAAGCTTCACGCGCAGGACTCCTCGCGCCCCCTCTCTTTGTATTTTCACCTTCCTTTTTGCAAGAATGCCTGTTATTTTTGCGGCTGTAACGTCGTTTTTACCTCCAAAGAGGACAAAAAAGAGCGCTACATCGATTATCTGATCCGTGAGATGGCGATTCTCGCCGAACACATCGATGTCAATCGTCCGGTCATCCAGCTCCATTTCGGCGGGGGTACTCCCACTTTTTTCGATGCCGATCAGCTTCAGCGTATCATCGCGGCCATCAAAGGGCATTTCAAAAACTTCACGGCCGACGCCGAGATCAGCTGCGAAATCGACCCGCGCCACATCGACGAAGCGCAGATGAAAGTGATGGCGGATGCGGGGTTCAACCGCGTCAGCTTCGGGATCCAGGACTTCGATGAGAAAGTCCAGGTGGCGGTTCACCGCGTACAGCCTTACGACATTACCAAAGCGGCGATGGATTTGGCACGCAAATACAAGATGGTGAGCGTCAACGTCGACCTGATCTACGGATTGCCGTATCAGAGCCTGGAGACGTTTAAAAAGACCCTCGATCTGGCTGTTTCGCTCGATCCGGACCGTTTTGCCGTGTTCAACTATGCCCATGTGCCGTGGCTCAAAAAGACGATGCGCAAGATCGACGAGACGACGCTGCCGCATCCGAGCGAAAAACTCGCCATCATGCGTTACACGATCGACCATATGGCAGAGCGCGGCTACAAGATGATCGGGATGGACCATTTCGCCAAACCCGAGGATGAACTTTTCAAAGCGATTGAAAAAGGGGAGCTTCACCGCAATTTCCAGGGGTATACGACCAAAGGGGGGGCGGACCTGATCGGTATCGGCCTTACCAGCATCGGGGAGGGGGCTGATTATTACGCCCAGAATTTCAAGGAGATGGAAGCATACGAAGCCGCGATCGATGCGGGACGCCTGCCGCACGAGCGCGGCGTCGCCCTGAACACGGACGACCGTATCCGCCAATACGTCATCATGGAGCTGATGAGCAATTTCAAACTCGACATTCCCCGTTTTGAAGCGGCGTACGGGGTGAAATTCGCGGAGTATTTCGCCGATGCCCTCGACGCGCTGAAGCCGTTCGAGGCCGACGGACTGCTTACGATCACCCCGAATGCGATCGAATGCACCCCGACGGGGACGCTGTTAATCCGTAATATCTCGATGCCTTTCGATGCGTACATGAAACGTCATGCCGCATCCGACAAGGCGTTCAGCAAAACGGTGTAACCATGACGCGGCAGGGCGAACTTTTCAATTTTACGGCGACATCGGACGCGTGCATCAAATGCGGGAAATGTATCCCCGTCTGTACGATCCACAACGTCAATGCCGACGAAGTCACTTCTCCGCGCGGGTTTATCGACCTTTTGGGCGCATACGAACGTGGTCACCTCGAACTCGACCGAAACGCCAAGGAGATTTTCGAAAGCTGTTTCCTGTGTACCAACTGCACCGACGTTTGTCCCAAGGCGTTGCCGACCGATATGGTGATCGAACAGGTACGGGCCGATATTGCCGACCGCTACGGAATCGCATGGTTCAAACGGGCGTTTTTCCTTCTCCTGCGTCACCGGAAACTGATGGATGTGATGTTCAAACTCGGATACGTATTTCAGACCTGCGGCTTCAAGATCAAAGAACAGACGCAGTCGATGACCCCGCGTTTTTCACTCCCCATCATCAAAAAAGACCGTCTGCTTCCGTCGATGGGGAAAACGTCGTTTCTGAACAGTTATCCCGAAGAGATCGACCACGGCGGGAAGCGTAGGGTCGCTATTTTCATCGGGTGTCTCGGGAACTACAGTTACACCGAAATCGGCAAAGGGCTTGTTGACATTCTCGAAGCGCTGGGGATCGATGCCTTTATCCCAAAAAAACAGCTGTGCTGCGGCGCACCGGCCTATTTTACGGGGGATTTCGCCACTGTCGACCACAATGCAAAGAAAAACATCGAGTATTTCGAGTCGTTCATCGACGAGGTCGAAGCTATCATCATCCCCGAGGCGACGTGCAGCGCGATGATCAAGATCGATTACGACCACTATTTCCACGACCAGCCCGAGTGGCGGGAGAGAGCCAACAAACTCAAAAACAAGGTTTTCATGGCCACCGAGTGGCTGGAACAGAAAACCGAGCTCAAAGCGCTTTTGGCCTCCAAGGGGCGCAGCGATCTGGTGGTCACTTACCATGACCCCTGCCACGCGCGAAAAATGCAGGGGGTTTATAAAGAACCCCGTGCGCTCGTCGGCCAGAATTATACGATCACCGAAATGAGCGATCCTAATGCCTGCTGCGGTTTCGGTGGGGTTACGATGCAGACCGAGAAGTTTCATTACGCGCAGGCCGCCGGAAAACCCAAAGCGGCCATGATCGGTAAAAGCGGGGCACAGATTGTCACCGCCGAGTGCAGCGCCTGCCGTATGCAGATCAACAATTCGCTTCACGAAGCCTCCGTTGACGTCATTTTCAAAAATCCGATCGAACTGATCGCCGAAGCGCTTCGACAATGACGACGGTCGAGGTCGAAGCGTTCCTGGAAATGTTTCAAACCCTCAATATCGCTTCATTGACCCCCGATGGCCTGCCGCACGCAAGTACGGCACCGTACGTACGGATGGGGAGCGATTTTTATATCCTCATCAGTACCGTGGCCCAGCACGGACGCAATCTTCTAGCCAATCCCGACGTTTCGCTGCTGTTTGCCGAAGACGAATCGCAATGCACCCAACCCTTTGCCCGTAAGCGGGTGACGATAGAAGCCAAAGCTTCGGAAACCGTCCGCACCGATCCGATGTACGCTGCAATAATCGAGCGGTTCAAAGCTCATTTTGACCCGGCACTCGTTGCCTCGTTGACGCAGATGGGAGATTTTCACCTTTTCAGACTTTCCCCTTCGGGCGGGAGCGTCGTGATGGGATTTGGCAAAGCGTACCGGCTGAACGAAAAGCTTGAAGTGCTTACCCAAATCATCGGGCAGCACCGGAAGGAAAAACAGTGATTATCGATCCGACAGAACTCAAACCCGATACCGTCTACAAAATGATGAGCAATACGATCTTCCCCCGTCCGATCGCATGGATTTCGACAGCGGGGGAAGGGGGTACCAACCTCGCCCCCTACAGCTACTTTATCCCCGTCTCTACGGTGCCTCCGTGTGTCATGGTCTCTTTTGGACGGCATGAAAACGGCGGGCTTAAAGATACAATCCGCAACATCCTCGATACCCAAAAGGCGACGATATCCCTTGCGCACGATGTCCATGCCTCTCCCGTTGAAGCGAGTTCCGAACCGCTTCCTTACGGTGTCAGCGAAAGCGAACACTGCGGTATCGACATGAAAACGGTACTGGAAGCCTATCCTCCGATGGTCGCGGATGCACAGGCGGCATTGCTGTGTTCGCTGCATCAGGTTACCGAACTCAAAGAGAGCCCGATGACCATCGCTTTTTTGAAAATCGAGCATTTTTACTATGCAGAAGGGGTTGTGGACGAGCGCTACAACGTGCATCTGCACAACATCGGGCGTGTAGGTCGCGATTACCTCGTCGGCGCAAAACGGATCAAGGTGTAACATGGAAGTCTGGAATCATATATACGAGCATTTTAACCCCGTAGCATTCAACATCTTCTCGATCCCCGTCCACTGGTACGGGCTGATGTATGTCGCGGCACTCTTTACGGCGTTCGCGGTTGCCAAATGGATTATCGTCAAAGACAACATTGCCATTACCAAAGAACAGCTCGACGACTTTTTTTCGTGGGAGGTTTTCGGGGTGATCCTCGGGGCGCGACTGGGGTACGTTTTTTTCTACGACCCGAATGCATGGTATTACCTGACGCACCCGTGGCAGATTTTCAACCCGTTTATGGACGGGCAGTATGTCGGCATCCGGGGGATGAGCTACCACGGCGCGGTGATCGGGTTCCTGATTGCCTCGTATCTTTTCGTCCGTCGCAGCGGAATCCCTTTCGGACGGCTTATGGACGTTGTGGCCGTAGCGGTGCCTCTTGGGTATGTTTTCGGACGGATCGGCAATTTCCTCAACCAGGAACTGATCGGCCGTGCGACCGACGTGCCGTGGGGAATTTACGTCTATGATACTCTCCGCCACCCTTCCCAGCTCTACGAAGCGTTCGTCGAAGGGATCGTGGTTTTCGCGGTCGTCTATCTCTACCGAAAACGCAAGGCTTTCGAGGGGGAATTAATCCTTTTGTACGGGTTCAGTTACGGAGTCGGCCGCGGGCTGGTCGAATTTTTCCGCGCTCCCGACCCGCAGATCGGTTACCTGGCAGGGCAATGGCTGACACTGGGAATGGTACTGAGCTTTGCGATGGCGGGAGTCGCGGCACTTATCTGGATCTTTGTACGACGCAACATTGCGGCTCTCAAGCGTTAGGGGAGTACATTTTTGGCTTTTGATATCTCGGATCTCAAAGAGCACAATTCGGAGTTGCTGAATCTGCTGACCCGGAATCTCCCCGATATGCTTTGGGTCAAAGAGGTGAACGGCAATTATCTTTATGCCAACCAGGCAATTTGCGACGGCCTTCTCATGGCCAAAGACACGGACGAACCGATCGGAAAGAACGATATCTTTTTCGCCCGCAGGGAAAGAGAATCGCATCCTGAAAACCCCGAATGGCACACATTCGGAGAATTATGTTTCAATTCCGATCTTGTCGTCATCGAGAATAATAAACCGATGAAGTTCGAAGAGTTCGGCAACGTCAAGGGCAAAATGCTCTATTTGGAAGTCTACAAAGCCCCTTTTTACGACAAGGAGGGAAATATCATCGGCACCGTCGGAGCGGGTCGGGACATCACTCGTTTAAAAGAGATTCAGCTTCACCTCGAAGAGAGTCTAAATACCCTTAACGCTCAAAGAAAGCAGCTTGAATCGTTCAACGTCGAGCTTGAAAAACGGGTGCAAGAAGAGATGGAAAAACGTCAGAAACAAGAACGCCTGCTGCTCCATCAATCCCGGCAGGCGGCAATGGGAGAATTGCTCGAATCGATCGCCCATCAGTGGCGCCAGCCGCTTAATATCGTCGGATTGGCGACGGTGAATCTTGAAACGCATTACCGTATGGGGGTTTTGAGCGACGAGGATTTTCACGACAAGATGCGGATCATCAGCTCCAATATCGCCTATATGTCCCATACGATTGACGATTTCCGAAAATTTCTTCATCCGGAGAGAGAGACGATCGTTTTCCATCCGCAAAAAAGTGTCGAAGACGTTTTGCACATCTTGGATGCGCAGCTCGAAAGCAGCAAAATAGCCTGCACGGTGGAGACGGAATGTCTCTCCAGCTTTTACGGCGTCGAGAATGAATTCAAACAGGTGGTGATGATTCTCCTGAACAACGCCATCGATGCGGTAGGATTGCAGATCCGGGAAAGAAAAATCGCACAAGGACGAATAACGGTCACGTTCCGTTGCGATCAACGTTACGGCAGGGTCGAAATATGCGATAACGGCGGCGGGATCGAGGAAAATATCCTCGAACATATTTTCGACCCTTATTTTACGACGAAACACGAGTCATACGGAACAGGACTCGGATTGTATTTGGCCAAAAATATCATCGAATCGAGGATGAAAGGGACACTGGGGGTAAAAACCGGCAAATCCGGCAGCTGCTTTACGATAACCGTTCCGATAGTCGAGGATAACGCCCGTTGACTTCTTAAACGCGGTCACCTGAAAAATGGGAATCGAAAAGGATGCAGAAACGGTGTATTCCCTCCTCGTACCGGTACGAGAGTTTGAACCGGTGCATTTCACACACCGACTGCGCGATGTAGAGCCCCAGCCCCAATCCCCCGTCTCCCCTTTCGGTCACGAATGCCTGTAAGGCTTCTTCTACGGGACGCTTCAGCGGCTCTCCCGCATTTTTGACGCAGATGCGTGAACCGTCGCACACGATTTCGATCGGGTAGTCGGTCGCATGGCGGTAGGCGTTGTCGATTAGATTCTGCAGCGCGCTTGTGAAGAGGGCTTCATCAACCAAGAGATCACGGTCGCATCCATGCAAAAGGATGTTCGCAGGATCTAGCATCAGGTTTTCCGCCGCGGTTTTGATGACCGATTCTAGCGAGACGTTTGTTTTGTGCAGTGCGAACGCATGCATTTTTTCGATTTGCGCCATCTGGTTGATCAGACGTTCAAGGCGGTCGAAAAGTTTCCCCAGCAGATTGCGGTTAGGGCTCGGTTCTTCAAGCTCAACGATGAGTTTACCTTTGGTGATCGGGGTTTTGAGCTCATGCATCATGTTGCGCAGGAACAATTCGCGCGATTTTTTTAGTTTCGTCTGCTTCTCCAGCGCATCGTTAAAGGCGTTGGAGATGAGGGCGATCTCGTCTTTGCCTTTGCTTGTGGTATTGACCGTCTCTTTTCCCTCGCCGTAAAGGCGGATCTGTTCGTAGAGGCGTTTGAGCGGTCTAAGGTTGCTCCACAGCAACAGGTACATGCTCACCAGCCCCCCCAGCAACGCTACGAACAAGAACCAGACAAAATAGTAGGTTTTTCCTTCCGCCGTATCGCGGTAAAACATCGTGCAGTGCCCCTGGTCGAGTTCGTAGATAACTCCGGCGTCATCCTTGTAAATCGTGACCCGTACGTTTCGCATGCGAAGCTTTTCTTGCATGGGAAGTGGAAGTTTGAGCGCTTCGCAACGGGGTGTTTTCCCGGCGATAACCTTGAATCCGGCTGCGGAGAGTTCCGCATTCGTATCGGCACAGCTTCGCCCCTGCGTTTCATCGACGATACGGGAAAGTTCCATCGAACGGTGGGCAAGAAGATGGAATTTCTGGCGTTCCTGCTCTCCGAGAGCCGAGAGAAACAGCAGTATCAGAACGACCAGTGCAAGGAAAAAAAAGGCATGCAGTTTGAAAAAAACCGAATGGCGGCGGGAAATCATAGGGTGAACTGATAGCCCATCCCGCGGACGGAACGGATAAGGGTGGGATGTTTGGGATTGGCCTCGATCTTTTGGCGGATGCGGCTGATAAGGACATCGATGCTCCGCTCCGAGCTTTCCCATCCGATCGATTCGACGTTGTTGGCGATGAAATCGCGTGAGACGATCTGACGGCGATGCTTGATTAAAAGGGCCAAGAGTTCGAATTCGGCGCGGGTGAGGGGAAGGAGCTCCCCGTCTTTGTAGATACCGTTTTCGTCAACGCGGAACGTATCGCTGCTCGCCTGTATCGTTTTGCCGCCGACGCGGCGAAGCAGGCTCTGAATCCGCGCGACAAGCTCTCTGGGCTCGTAGGGCTTGGGGAGATAGTCGTCCGCCCCCAGTTCGAGGGCGATGACTTTGTCTCCCAAATCACTCCGGGCCGATGAGATAATGATGGGGATGTCGCTCCGTTCCCTGAGCGATTTGCATACCTCCAGCCCGTCAATATCGGGGAGGGTGAGATCGAGCAGTACGAGATCGTACGATTCGATCCCCAGAGACGCCAGCGCGGCGCGGGGATGTTCGTAGGCGATCACCTCCATCTGATAACGGCTCAAATACTGGGTCAGAAGATCCGAGATTTCGATGTCGTCTTCGATCAGGAGGATTTTAATCATGCCGTTTTACTGGTTGTCGCAGTTTTTGCAGCCCATGCCGCCCATTTTGCCTTGAGGCATGTTCATGCCTTGCATACCGCCGCATTTTTGACCTTTGAGTTTGCGCATGTACTCGATTTTACCGCGCTGCTCGGGAGTGAGGACGGAGAGCATTTTTTCGTGCTGTTTATTGTGGAACGCCTGCGCTTCTTCGCGCAATTTGATGATCTGTTCTTTTTGTTTGTCACTCAGATCAAGCGCTTCAAGAGCTCTTGGAAGCTGTTTCGTATCGCACTGGCATTTTTCCATCATGCCCCCTTTACACATACCTCCGCCTATCATTCCCTGTCCCATGCCCATAGGACATGCCATCAATGCGGTTGCTCCGAGGATCAGTGCCGCGCCAAGAATCTTTTTCATGATTGTACTCCGTTTGTTTGATTGTTCATACACCGACATCATAGGAAAATTGATCCAACGCTCCGTCAATCCAATGTTAACAGGATTAACGGTTCTCCCCTTCCTGACGTTGCGCTTCCGTGATCCGAAGCAGGGTCAAAAACAGCACGGTGATCGCGGGTCCGATGATCATTCCCCAAAAGCCGAACGTCGCGAGTCCGGCGATGATCGCAAAAAAGATGATCAGTTCGTTAATCTTCTCTTGGGGTTTGATCAGTTTCTGGTTGATGATTTTGATAATAAACGGTTTGATAAAGGTATCGGCGATCACCGAGATGACGATCACGGTATACAAAGAGATAAACAAGGCGTTCTGGGTATTTCCCAGCGACAGCTCATACAGCGCAAAAGGGAGCCACATGACCACTCCGCCCACGACCGGGATCAGCGACGCAAACCCGTACATAATCCCGAACAGCAGCCCGTTGTATCCCATATACCCGACAGCAACACCGAAGAGAGCCCCTTCGAAGACCGCCGTCACGAGGATCGAGTAAAACACGACGCTCATCGACGAACGCATCTCGAAGAGGATCAGCGTGCTCTCCTGCTGCGGGAAATGGGTCGAACGTTTGAAAAACTCGAAAATCTCCTTCCCGTAATAATGGGCGATGAAATAAAAGATCAGGATAAAAATTGCCCCCGAGAGAAACGACATGGCGAAACTCCCGATCTGGGAAGCGTAGTCGATCGCGTGCTGGGCCAGCGCGGCGGTATCGAGCCGGTTGAGGGAGGCTTCGATTTTAGCCTCGAATCGGGCCAGCGAAGGGGGCAGATGTTCCATCCATCCCCGGAACGTCGACTGAAACGTATTGACCGATGCGGGATCTAGATTTTGGAGCAGGACCGAAAAATGGAACAAAAAATACCCTAGCGGCGCAAAAAAAAGCGCGGCGAGCAAAAGCGTCGAAAACATCGACGCCCAGAACCGGCTGCGGAGGAGTGTCACGAAGCCGGCCTGAATATGATACGTTGAAATGGCGAGCAGTATGGCGATGACGATGTTCATCCAAAACGGCTCGTAGAGCCGGTAGATGCCGTAGCTCACAAACGCGAGGAGGAGCAGCGTGAAATGCTCTTTTTTGATCATTCAAACAACCCCTGCTGAGGAGAACCGAATTTCAGAAGATCATAGGTTTTCGGCGTAGCGACCCTTCCCCTGGCCGTCCGTTCAAGGTATCCGTTGGCGAGGAGGTAGGGTTCGAGAACGTCTTCGATCGTCCCTTCGTCTTCGCTCAGTGCCGCCGCGATCGTCGAGAGCCCCATTGCCCGTCCTTTGGCCTCCATCAGGAGCTTGAGGAGGCGGATGTCCATTTCGTCGAATCCGTGGGCGTTGATACCCAGCTGGTCGAGGGCATAGCGGGAACGCTCGTGGAGAATCGTATTTTCGTTAGCGACGTCGGCGAAATCGCGTACCCGTTTCAACAGCCTCAAAGCGATCCTCGGGGTTCCGCGTGAACGTCTGGCGATCTCCATCGCCGCGTTTTTGTCGATGGCCTTTCCCAGTTTGAGAGAAGCTTGCGCGATAATATCACACAACTCCTCGGGGGTGTAGAACTGCATCCGGAAATTCATCCCGAAACGGTCGCGCAGCGGATTGGAGAGCATTCCCGCGCGCGTGGTCGCACCGATCAGCGTGAACCGCGGCAGATCTATTTTGACCGTCTGTGCCGCCGGGCCGCTCCCGATGATGATGTCGAGGCGGAAATCTTCCATCGAGGGGTAGAGGATCTCCTCGACCGCCGGAGAAAGGCGATGGATTTCGTCGATAAAGAGGATGTCCCCCTCTTCGAGATTGGTCAAAATAGCGGCAAGATCGCCGCTTTTTTCGATCATCGGCGCGGCGGTCACTTTGATGTTGCTCCCCATTTCGTTGGCGATAATCAGCGCCAGCGTCGTTTTTCCAAGCCCCGGAGGTCCGAAAAAGAGGACATGGTCAAGTGCTTCGGAGCGTTTTTTGCTCGCTTCGATAAAAACTCCCAGGTTTTTTTTGATCTGTTCCTGTCCGATATAATCGTTCCATCCGCTCGGCCGGAGCGAGGTTTCGCTCGACTCCTCGGCATCAAATTTTTCGATCTCTACAATCCGTTCCACGAGTCTCTTTCTTCAGTAAATGTAGTTTTCATCGGGGAAAGCGCGTGAACGCACCTCCGCTGCATAGCGCCCGGCGGCCTCTTTGACCGCCGCCGCACCGTTGAGGTATTGCTTGACGAATTTCGGGACGAACGGCTCGTAAAAACCGAGCATGTCCGAAAAGACCAGTACCTGGCCGTCGACGCCGTTGCCCGCACCGATTCCGATGACAGGCACCGATACGCTTCGCGCTACGCGCTCGGCGACGTCGGCTTTCACCCCTTCGATGACCAGGATAAAGGCTCCCGCCGCTTCGATAGCGCGGGCGTCGGCAATCAGGGAAAGGGCTTCGTCTTCGGATTTGCCTTTGACTTTGTATCCACCCTCCGCACGCACTGCCTGTGGCAGCAGACCGATATGCCCGCACACGGCGATGCCGTTGGCGGTCAGATGACGCACAAGCTCGGCTTTATCGGCTCCCCCTTCGATTTTGACCGCGTCAGCCGGCGTTTCGCGATAGACCCGGATTGCGTTTGCGAGGGCCGTAGCATTGTCGGTGTAGCTTCCGAAGGGCATGTCGGTGATGACGAACGTATGAGGCGCCCCTTTGCACACTGCGGCGGTATGATAGATCATCTGCTCCATCGTAATGCTCAGGGTATCGGGATTGCCTCCGAAACTCATGTTCAGGCTGTCCCCGACGAGTAAAATATCGGCACTCGGCGCCAGTAACCGTGCAAAAAGGGCGTCGTAAGCGGTGATCATGACCAGCGGTTCGCCGTTTTTCCGTTTGAGTATGGAACCGATCGTAAGTTTTTTCATCGTTGTCTGATCTCTCGTACTGTGTGTGATTAAAGTAGATAGTTTACCCAAAATTTGGGGTATATCGCCATTCGATGACAACCTTAAGTGAGGATATTAAACAAAACGTGGTTATAATTTGACCGCACAGGAGAAGATCGACATGGGCATACGCAGCGAACTAGAAGCGAATTTCGATTTTGAAATCATCGACGAGTTTCTGGACCACTACGCAATGATGGTGGAGATCATGGAACCGTTGATCGTCGATCTGGGAAGCGAAACACGCTACCATCGCAGCATCGACGAATTGTTTCGCATTTTCCACAACATCAAATCAGCGTCGGGCTATTTGCAGATGGAGCCGATGACACGCCTTGCGGCATTTGTCGAAGAGGCACTCGAACAGCTTCGGACCCGCGATAAAAAAGCCAATGACGAGACCGTCAATTGGATGATCAGCGTGGCGGATATGTTCATGCAGTGGCAAGAAGATCTGAAAATGGACAATGAACTCTCCCATGTCCACTTTTCCCTTTTAATTTTACCCGATATGGAGTCAGAGTGAAACAACTCGTAGCATACATCACCGCAGGATATCCCGATACCGGATTTACGGTTGATTTGGCATTGTCACTGGGGGAAAACGGTGTCGATACCCTGGAACTGGGAGTCCCTTTTTCCGATCCGGTTGCCGACGGTCCGGTTATCGAGGAAGCAAACGGCCGCTCCCTTGCTCAGGGATTCCGTTTTGCCGATCTTTTGACGATTTCCGAAACGATTGCTCCCCGCATCGATACGCTCTGGATGGGGTATTTCAACCCTTTTTACCAGTACGGGATGGAAAAATTGCTTCAGCGTGCCGAAATGATCGGGGTTAACGGATTGATTATCCCGGACCTTCCCTATGAGGAAGCAACGGCCTACGCACCGCTGTTTGAACGCCACAACCTTGCCAACATCTCTTTCGTCGCCCCTACCGACGGCGATGCGCGTATCGCAACGATCACGGCTGATGCGCGTAAATTCATCTACCTTGTCGCGTATGCCGGCATAACGGGAAGCGGCCAGAGCGAGGATCTAAGCGGTGTGCTTGCTTCCATCAAGCGCCACACCCAGACCCCGGTCTATGTCGGTTTCGGCGTGAACGAAAAAACGGCCCGTGAAAAAGTGCAGGGGGCTGATGGCGTCATCGTCGGATCGGCCATCGTCAGCGTCCTACTCGACGATACCCTGAACGCTACCCAAAAAATCGCCAAATGCTGTGAAATTACCCGCAATATTAAATCCCTGATTAACGACTAAGCATGCTATAATGGCGTATTCACTTCTCTTGGGGCTGACATGGCTTCGACGGGAGCGGGATGCTTTAGGTTGCATGCCGGACTGGGCACCTCCGTTACACGGCCCACATTGCTTAAACGCAAACAACACAAACTATCGTCCTGCTTACGCTGTAGCGTAAGTTTTAACTTAACTTAGGACTGCTTCTCCTTCCGATTCTATCTACGAAGATTTGAGAAGTATAACCTTCAGATAGATATATTCGCGGGATGTCTCGTCCGCGGACGAATTTAGAGGCTGGGGCGGTGTAGCTTTGCACGTTGTGTGAAGCCGTCCGAGACTCAAACAACGTCTCTAAGCATGTAGACGCCTTTGGTGGCCCGTTTTCGGACTGCGGTTCGATTCCGCACAGCTCCACCATTTACAACTCAACCCACTTTTTTTCAAATCATATTTTCTTATATAGTGTCACTAAAGGTTACGTGATAAGAATTTTTTTTCGTTAACCGATATTAATTTCAAAATTTAACAAAAAATTGCAGAATAAGTAATAAAATAGTAATTCTTCTATGCCAGAATAGCATATTTCTGAAAAGGGGGTATACGATGTTAAGCCTTCAAAACGAACTGCACGAAAAGCAGGAAAAAATGCTTAACAAACTCAAAAGCCTTTCCGTTGATCATCTAATCGTAGCCAAACGTGCACGAATGACGATGCGTGAAATTTTCAACTGCCTCGAAATCAGTGAAAAACAAAGCCTTTCTTTGGATTTTGTTTTCAGTGAAATGGAAGCGTTCAAACAGACAATGGCCCATTTGCTCTACAAAGAAGACTTCGCGGTTGCCTGAACCGTTTTTTTCTCCTTTGCCGCGAGCCGGCGGCCGAAATACAATCCAAAAATAATAGGTTATTTACAGTTCAAAACTTGACTTAAACTGTTTTTTAATTGTAAAATACTGTAAATAACAGTTTTTTACTTTTAAGGAATTATATGAATCTTACCATTGTCAATTTCAAAGGTGGCGTAGGCAAATCGATGATCGCACATCAGCTCATTACCGGCTTCGGATACAGCGGATGCGAGATTGATCCGTACGGTTCCCTTTGCGACCGGCTGCCTCAGAAGGTGAAAAAAATCGAATTACGTGAAAAGACGCTGCCCCTCCCTTCCGAAGCGACAATCTTCGATTTCGGAGGGTTTGATGACATCAAACTCGATCAGGCGGTCGGCTATTCGGATCTGGTGATCGTCCCGTTCATCCCCACGCTGGAAACCATTCAGGGAACGGTTGACACGTTGGTACGGATCGCTCCGATGGGGAAGCCTATTTTATTGGTCCCCAACATGAGTCAAAAAGAAAACGACATCAACGATGCCAAGTTCGTTTTTGATGAAACGCTTGGGTTTGAGACGGAGATGTTCGCATTGCCGATGAGCGTTGCCTTGCAGACGGCTATCAATGAAAACCGCTCCATTCTGGAACTTTCGGGGCAGGGCGGTATCAAAGCATATGCCTACCGAAAAAGTGCCGGATTGATTCGAGAGTTGCACGAAAAGATTCTGGAGTACAGAAATTAGGTGCAGGTTATTAACAGTTAAAAGGTAGCAAATATGGAAAAATCACCGACGGAAAACAAGTTTGCCAAGCGGGTCACACAGCGCGAGCTTTCTACGCACGTTGCGATACAGACCGCCAAACATCCGGGCGGACGCCCGAAAAAAAATGAAGAAACCAAGCAAAGCGAGAAAGTATTTCTGACATTGACGAAAGCGGAAAAAGAAAAAATGGACCGTTACGTTGAACGGACGGGCGAATCGATCGCAGGAGCAATACGCCGGGCGCTCAAAGAGATGGGGATGATATAAAGGGGGCAGAACGTGAGACGCACGACAGCATTGGCAGCCGTTTTGATTATTCTGAGCGGGTGTGCACCGCAGCCGGGCGGAATGACGGCAACGGCAGAACACAGGTGCATGGACGCAAATCGATTGAACGGATACAGTTACGAGTATCTGGAACGGACCGCGAAGCTTTTACGCGAAGACAAAAAAAACATTGAAAGTTTCGAAGGATTTATTCAGACAATGAAAGGAGCGGTCGACGATTATTCCCGGATGATCAAATCGAGTGTCTATATCTCTGACCTCGTCCGTTTTCTGCCGGTTCCGTATGCGGGAGAAGTCTCCAGTTCGGCCAAACTGGTTTCCAAAACGGTGTTGAACCTGGGCGGAGCCGCAAGTGCGCTCAATCGCTATAAAAAAAGTACGGAAAATTATCTCGCGGCATTCGACAAGCTTGAACGGAACACGGCTACTTCGGGAGAGATAGCGAAATTGGCTCAATTCGCCGATACGAAGCTTCTTGCCGATGCCGAGGATCTGCGGATCCACTTAAGGGACATTTCCGAATCGACCGCGGCGATGGCGGCTACAACCCAGAGCATTGCCGATGCACTAGAGGCGGGGAACGGTTATATAAATCAGGTCAAAAGTTTTGTCGGAATGCCTCCTGAAAATACCGATAAGACAAAAGTCGCGGAAAATCGCAATTCGATAAACACCCGGATAGCGCAACTCAATCAGAAAATTTCACTGTTGGAAAACAGTGCACGGACACATCGGCTTAATATCGCGAAAGCACGTATTTATTCGGAGTTGGCAGTAGAAACGCAAAAGCAGGGAAAATAAAAGAGTGGCACGCCCGAAGGGATTCGAACCCCTGACCCTTGGTACCGGAAACCAATGCTCTATCCAGCTGAGCTACGGACGCATGAAGCAAAGTTCGAAACGGAACCCGTTTCGAACGAGATTTGGAAGATTACTCTATTGTAGCTTAGTTCTTCTATAGACTTAGGCTTTTTTCATATATGCGGCGACGAGAACGATTGTCGAGCCGTTGATTTTGCCTTCGATGTATTTCGGATCGTCGGTGAGACGGATGTTTTTCACGACGGTGCCGCGTTTGGCGGTAAATCCTGCCCCTTTGACCTCGAGGTCTTTAATCAGGGTAACCGTGTCACCCTCGTTCAAAGCGGTTCCGTTGCTGTCCCGTGTCACTCCGCCGGATGTTTCTTCTGTACTTCCCGTTTTGAGCATTTGTGCTTGTGCCCATGATTTGACGTCATCTTCGAGATAAAGCATATCGAGTTGATCCTGGTCGCCCAGTGCGCTCAAAAGACGATATGCCATGACCTGCACCGCAGGAGTCTGACTCCACATGCTATCACCCAGGCAACGCCAGTGGTCCCGGTCCAGATCGGCCGGATTTTCAATCTGTGTACGGCAGGTTGCACAGAGATAGACAGCCTGATCCGCAGAACCGTCCGAAGGGGAAACTTCGAATACTCCGAGATTTTCAGAAGCACCGCAAAGTTCGCAGATGCCGCCGCTTCGTTCTTTTAATGTTTGTTCAATACTCATAATAACACCTTTATTAAAAGCGCTATTATAGCGTATCGGGGTGCGTAAACGCGATCCGGCTTCCGTCGACGAGGACCTCTCCTCCGTTCCTGAGCAGTTTCATGGAATCCAGCTCGCTGATGATCGTTTCTGAAAATAGGGTTTTAAGGTGCATGGTATAAACGCGGAAGTCGCTGCGTCGGCACCGCTGCATTTCATTGGCGAGCAGCAGCGGGGTGAGATGCTTGCTCTCCTGCGCAAGCTCGCCGTACCGGGAAGGATAGGAAACTTCGATCACGAGCGAATGGATGTGAGGATGGGCATCGAGCATTTCCCAGATACGGCCGCATCGATAAGTATCGGCCGTAAAGAGAATAGCGTTGCCCTCTCTTTCGATCAGATAGCCGCAGCTACCGTCGGTATGGGTCGTTTTGAACGGGGTCAGGATAATGTCATCGACGCGGTAGGCAACATCCGGTTCGATTTCTATCAATTCGAGAGTCTTTTCGGTTTGATCGAGCAGCGCAATCTCTTCGAAATTGGGCCAGATACGGTGATTGAAAATGAATCGGCGAAGATCATCCAGGGTCTCTTTCAGGGCATAAATCTTCAGAGAGACTTTTTTCTGGGTTACAAACAAGTCGGCGAGAAACGGAATATCGATGATATGATCGAGATGCGAATGGGTTAAAAAGATATGTTCAATCGTGAAAATATCGTTGCCGAATGCATTGATGAGATTGCCCGCATCAATTACGCAATGCTTTGAGACGTGAACACATGTCGTTCCCTGAGAAGGGGTACGCGTTCCGCTCGTTCCCAAAAATTCAATGTATTCCATAGCCGCCCGCAATTTTATTGTATTGTGTTGATTATAGTATATTAATCGTTAATCCTGCAATCAAAAGAAAAACGGGATATTCTTCTATTATAAATAGGGGAGTAGGGGTTTCGAAAAATCATGTCCTATTTTTGAAAATTCTTTTGGAAATCACTTGACTTCTTTGGATATTTTTCCTATAATTCCCGTCCACAAACGCTGAGAGGCCTTGAGTTAAGGCTTTGAGTTTTGGGTTTGAGATCATTGAAAACTAAGCAGGGATGGCGGTTGAGCGGTGCTC
>Ga0209270_1000798_pt1 | contig 56060 bp, 50 predicted proteins | sample MTBAKSrepl1MetaG_FD_187456 | JGI IMG/M metagenome (GOLD analysis project Ga0209270, IMG submission 187456) | Enrichment culture microbial communities from Arthur Kill intertidal strait, New Jersey, USA, that are MTBE-degrading - MTBE-AKS1... | ecosystem: Environmental > Aquatic > Marine >... | reverse complement strand
GGCCGCATAAACCCATCCATGGGCGCTTAGCTGCCGCCGTCCGGGCGGCAGATGCCCTTTTCATGGGCAGCCCAACCCCATGGTTTGCTATTGGCTGATGTCGAGTAAACAAGTTTCGCCTTAGTAAATTCGACATCGGGCCATGCGGGCGCTTTCCTTAATGGTCACATTGAAAACTTCCAGGGCAGATAAATATTGCCGGGGAATAAACTCACGGGACCTCGCCTCTACCTTCTTGTCAAGGGAATCTCATGAATCCGCCAGCAGCAACAATATCAGGCCAGGAAATCATCCTTTTTGAGGGTTTCAAATTGCCGGGACGGCCCGATGACGATCAACCCGTCCCCGCCCAAGATTCTTTCTTCCGGGTTGACTGAGGTAATCTGCTCTTCCCCCCGCCGGATACCGACAACCGTTACGCCATACTTCTGGCGGAAACCGATCTCCGCCAGGGTTCGGCCTGCAAAACGGAAACCCTCGGGGACTTTGATTTCGGTAATTTCAAAGCTGCGCCGGACCTCCGCATCCTTTTGGAGATCGAAACGATTCAGCAACGCTTCAGCCTCTTTCAAATGTTCCGGAAATCCCACGATAACCAGGCGGTCTCCGGGGTAAATCCGGAAATCAGGGCCGGCATCATAAAAGAACCGGCCGGCGCGGCCAATGGCGAGGATGGAGGCCCCGGTCATCGCCTGCAGGGAAATCTCTTTCAGGGTTTTTCCCGCCGCGGAGGCATCGGAACGAATGCGAACCTCCAAAAAGCTGATCGGCCAATGGATGTCATGAGGCAGAAATTCAATGGCATGGGTTAAAGCGTCGGCCGCCTGTTCGGCGGCATCGGCAAACGGCTTCAGGACCAGGTCGGCACCCGCATTTTTAAAAAGGTCGGCCTCTTCACGGTCTTTCGCCGTGAGGGCCACTTTTCCCGTATAGCCGGTGCTTCTCAAATGCTGAACAATGGTCAGGCTCAATGATCTTGAACGGACGGTGCTGACCACCCAACGTACCCTGTTCAACGGCAGGTGCTCATGGATATCGGGATCGGCGATATCTCCATACAAAACGGCCACCCCGCGGGAGCGCCACTTTTCGAATACACGGGGATCAAAATCAACGGCGATGAAAAGCTGGCGGCGCCGCAACAGGTTTTCCGCCAGCGACCGGCCGAAACTGCCCAGGCCGACCAGGACCATGTCCGCCGATGGTGCCGTCTGCAGGGTATCGACAATGCCTTCCCGGAAGGCGTTCCGCCTTTCGAAAATCTTCAGGGGAGCTTCAAGAAACTCATAGAGGGGACCGGAATAGAGGATCATATAAGTCGAGGCAAAAATGGTTACCACACCGACAAGGGTGACAAGGCCAACGGTTTCCTGGGTGACATGGCCGAGGGTGACGCCCAGAGCCGTCACGATAAGGGAAAACTCGCTGATTTGAGCCACTGTTAAGCCGGCCATAAAAGACGTCCGGCGGCGATAGCCCATGAATCCCATGATCGCCAGAACAATGAGAGGGTTGCCGATAAGGACGAAGAGGGAAAAGATCAGCGACTTTCCGATTTGCGTGCCGACGGTGGACCAGTCCAGCAAGGCTCCGAGGTCGATGAAAAAAAACAGGATCAGGAAATCCCTGAGCGTGGTAAGACGGGCTCCGATGGACTCCCGATATTTTGTCGAGGCCAGGGAAACACCGCCCAGGAAAGCCCCCACTTCCTTGCTGAAGCCGAGCCCGTCGCCGACTGCTCCCAGAAATACGGCCCAGGCAATGGCGAAAAGAATCAGCATTTCCTGGGAATCGGCCAGCCGGTCGGTAAGGCGCGGCAGAACATATTTCATCATTATGAAAATAAAGGCAAGAAATCCCAGTCCCTTGGCAGCGACGACAAAAGCCTGTCCGATCGCCAGCCCTTCTTCGGAAACCGTCGATCCCAAGGTTGTCAGCCCCACGAGGGCCAGAATGGCGGCAATATCCTGGACGATGAGAAAGCCTATGGCGATCTGACCGTGGAGAGAGTCGATCTCTTTCTTGTCGGACAGGAGTTTAACGATAATGATGGTGCTGGAAAAGGTCAGAGCGACGGACACATAGGCCGCGCTGACAAGGGATATGTCCAGAGCCAGGGCTATCAGGAAGCCGATCGCCGAGGTAAAAACAATCTGGCCCAGGCCCGTGGCCAGGGCGACCGGACCTGTCGTGCGGATGAGATTGGCATCCAGTCTGAGACCCACGATGAACAGAAGAATCGCCACGCCCATATGGGCAAGGAGCTCGATCTGCTCATAGCTCTCGATGATGCCGAAACCTGAAGGCCCGGCCAGAATGCCGGTGGCCAGGTACATGATCAGCAGGGGTTGGCGTACTTTCCGGCCGACGAAACCGAGGAGGGCTGCAAGCCCTAAAATGGCTCCAATTTCAAAGAAGACGTTTCCAGGATCCATATTTTTTCATTCCCAACGAAATAAGGGAGTCGATGAGCACGGATGGAGCCGACTCCTCGAATAGTATACCGCCGTCTCATGAAGGAACTCGAACAGCGGTAAGCGCACATTTTTCAGGCCGGCCACACCCGCCGGAATCAGGCTACCCCCATTTTCCTCTGTTGCAGGCCTGCCGCACCAACCCTGTTGCCTGGTCCCTCCCCCATGGCAACAACAAATAACCGCGGCATTTACTGAGGAGAACCACTGCTGTCCCATAATTTGATTAATATTTATTCGAGCGGCGAGACCTCAGTCCCTCTTTAAGCCGCCGGAAATCTTCCCAAACCCCCAACTGGCCTTACTTTAGAAACTGTGGGACAGCAGTGGAGGAGAACGTTAAATATTAGACAAATTCGGAAGTTTTTCCTGTTTGGTGAATGGGATCGGATCGCCCATTCCAAGGGCCACCTGAACCCATCCCTGGGCGCTCAACTGCCGCCATCCGGGCGTCAGATGCCCTTTCCATGGGCAACCCTGTCCCCTCAACTCGTTGTTTGCTACCCACCTCTGTCGAGTAGTCAGGTTTCTTCTTAGTAATTTTGTCCCTAACGTGCTGAAAACACCATAATCAATTTATTGGGATGTATTGACCTTAATTTTATCCTCTTCGAGAAGGCGCAGAAGTTCGGGGGAGATGGGGGATTCGAACCTCTTCGTCTGACCACTGCCGGGAAACTCCAGCTCAAGGGAGCAGGCATGAAGGGCCAGGCGGGAAAAGGCATGGCGGTCCTTGATGAACGCCACGGCCCGTTTTGAGCCGTAGCGGCCATCACCCAGGACGGGATGGCCGGCCAGTTTGGCGTGACGCCGGATCTGGTGTTTGCGGCCGGTCAGGGGGGAACAGGCAATCAGGGTGTAATGGAGGCTCTGGTCAAGCACCTGAACCCGGGTGGTGCAGGGGACTTTCTTCCCCCGTCCGACGGGATCGTTCCTGCCCCCGGCTTCGGAAGAAAGAGGGCGGTCCCAGATCAGTTCTGATCCGATGCCTTCCTTGAAGCAGCCGTGCACGACAGCAACATAGCGTTTGCGGATTCTTCGTTCCTCGAACTGGAGGGAAAACCAGCGCACGGTTTCCGGATCAACCCCCAGAAGCATGACCCCGCTGGTCTCACGATCGAGGCGATGAACCGGGCTGATGACGGCACCCTCCCGGTAAGCAAGACGCTGCGCCAGCTCAAAGTCGCTTTCTAGGCTTTCCCGCACAAGAGAAACCAGATCCCGGCCCGGCTCATTGTGAACGCTCATATCGCAGGCTTTGTCCACCACCAGCCAGCCGGGGCCTGAGGCAATAATTTTCAATTCATCCATTTTATTTAAGTTGTTCAGCACAAGGACTCGTGTCGCCCATGGAAAGGGCATCCGGCGCCAGGATGGCGAAAGCCAAGCTTGGCTTATTTACGAGGCTTCATCACAAAACCACCAAGTGTGCGTCAGATCAAGCCAAGCACCGCGACGAGCTCTGCAATCCTACTTACCGTACGTCGAAGAGCAAGGAGCGAGCACGGCTTGAGATGGCGTGCAATCGGCGGTTGCAGTAAAAGTCTTCATGAATAATCCAGGCTTCCCCCCTGGATGGGTTTATGCGGCCCTTGGAATAAGCGATGCAGGGCATTGTTCCAAAAAGCTGAATAATTACAGTTTCTTTTCATTCACAGATGGGACAGGACCGATCATGGGCGGGAGGGGCCTCGGGAAGCCGGGTGGGGAAGGAAACCCGGAAGCAGGTCCCTTTGCCGACCTCGCTTTCAACCTGGATCCTGAGGCCATGGGTTTCGGCAATCTTTTTGACAATGGCGAGGCCGATCCCCGTCGAGGTGCTGTTATGCTTGAAGGCCTCCTCGGTATGATAGTACTCCTCGAAAATTTTTGGAATCTTTTCGGGGGCAATACCGATACCCTGGTCCCGCACCTCGAAATAAACCTGGCCGGTCGCATCGTCCCGGCCCCCGAGGACACGCACCTCCCCGTCCTGGTACGAATAGGTAATGGCATTGGAAAGGAGGTTGTGGAGTAAAAGGTCGATCTGCAGCGGAACGCCCTGGACCGTCAGTTCGCCGACATCGAGATGGACGCGCACGCGCCGTTTATCGGCCATCTGCTGCAGGTCGACTGCGGCGGCCCGGATACGCGCCGCCAGATCGATAGCCACCGGTTCGATGGGCTGCCCGGCCGCCTTTTGCAGGTTGTACAGCCTCAGCACGTCCAGGATCAGCTCACCCAGGCCCTCCGCCTGTTTGTCGACTTCCAGCAAACGTTTGCGGATTTCCGCCGATACCGGCTCGACATAGCCCTCGGTAATCAACATCATGATGCTGCGCATGGCATCCAAAGGCGCCTTGAGCTGGTGCGTCATCTGCACGGCGTATTTGTCCCGGTCTTCCTGCAGGCGCAGAACCTTTTTCGCTGCCTGCACCACGCTGCGTTCGTGCTCCCGCAACCGCACCGACATGCGCGAGACGATATACCACAGCGCCAGCATTATCAGAGCATAGCCGGCACTCATGGCCACAATCGACCAACCGGACATCTCCAGGCGGGCTTCCTGCTGCCAGGAAAGCATCAAAGCCGCGGGCTCAACCCAACCGGACAGTTCAACATAGATGCAAATGAAATAGGAGGCCAGCGCCAGAAGCAGAACGCCAAAGCTCGCCCACAGGTCGAAAAAAATGCAGGCCAGGGCGATATGCAGAAAATAGAGCGAGGGCGCAAAACTGAAGACGCCCAGGAAATGGAGCACAACACCGAGGCAGGCCATGTCTAAAATGATCTGCACCCAACACAGGTCCACCGGCAAGCTAAGGGAGCCCTCGGGCCGACGCACGGCGAGAGTGAAAAAAACGTTGCCCAGGACCAGCACCGCGGCGGTCGCGATCGGCCAGATTTTCCCGGGGACAACCCCCAGCGCCAGCAGTTGACTTTCGCCGAGATGCGAAAAAAGGCCGAAGCTGAAAAGTGACAAAACCACCACCCAGCGCATGCGGATGAACCAGCGGGACTTCTCACGCAATACTCCGAGTGGGAAGGTCCGCCGGCCTCCTGTTTCCTGACCCGGCTGGGGGCGCCCCTCCAACTCACCAAGTTCGAGAGTATAGAAACTCATACGGGATGGTAACCTGAATCAGTATCACTCACGAATGCTAGCATCCGAAATCTCGTTTCGGCGTTACCGATTCAGACGGGCCCCCTACCCCAGCATCTTTTTGACGAGAGGAAGCAGGGTCTCGGGCTTCACAGGTTTCTGCAGAATCCGGCCGGTTTGGAGACGGCCGGCAAAAATCTGCTGCACTTCCTCCCCAAGAGAGGTTAAAAAGATACAGGGGAGGCCGGGTTGGAGCTTTTGGATCTTTTCGTTGACTTCCAGGCCGGAATCCATGCTCTCCATCATGATATCCAGGATGGCCAAATCAGGCTTCAACCCCGGCAGGGCATCGATTGCCGCGGCCGCCGTTTCGTAACTGACAACCTCGTGCCCTTCTTTTTCGAGGACCAGCTTCACGGATTCCCGAATAGCAGCATTGTCTTCAACGTGCAAAATTTTGGACATCGTACCCTCCCTTTTAAAATAGTGTTTTGCTGAATCAAACAGCCCTTATAAAAATAAGTTATCTCAAAAAACCACGATGTCAAAAAAACCTGATGTTTTTTAAAAGTTCCTCCGGCCCGAGCCGGGCCCAAGAAAAGCCCTGGAGAAAACAAAAAGGGGACGGAAGTCCATTCCGTCCCCGAGTTGCTGAGCTTGTTTCACCTTGGTCTATTGCGTCTACCGGCATGAATCCATGGTCGGCCCACGAAATGCGGCCGGCATCCATGCTATTTTTCCTGATACGTAACCTCAACGGCATTATCGTTGTTATTCGGGTTGCAGTCTTCACCGGCCTTAAAAGGCGACATGTCTTTTTTGACGACCCTCAAGGTAAAGAGACGTTTTGCGATTCCCCGCTTCATAACCGTCTGCCCCCATCCCTCGAAATTCGGGATCTGGAAGGTACAGTTGACAGGGAATGAAGCGCCTTTATTCAATGTGCTAAAAGCCTTCGTGAAAATCTGTTCGGATACGCCGCTCTGATTATAGGTCTTGGGAGGATAGGCCAGGTTCATGATCACCTGGGCTTCGGAAGGAATGGCATAATTTGCGCTGCCGACGTTGGAAACGCTGCCGATCAGTGTGACAAGTCCGTTATTGCCTTTGATGACCTTGAGGCTGACTTTCAGGTCCGGACAGGGCTTTATCGCCGGCATTGCGGATACCGGCACTTTTTTCTGGAGTTGCGCTGAACTTGCAGGTGTTGTCGACTGGGAAGCGGCATGGCTGAAGTCCTGGGAAAAAACGAAGAACGCCATCAACAAAACGAAAACAACACCCGCCGGAATGGTTGTGCTTTTAACTGATTTCATCGATAACTCCTCATGGTTGTTTGTTTAGAGACCCGGTTTTTGAACCTGGCAACAGAAAATCACGCTATGCCGTTTTTGTCGGTTACCGCAAAATTTTCATGAATAATAAGAGGTTATTAAAATCCACTTCTACAGCACAAGATAACCATTGTCAAACCAATTGCCCTCCTCTCATGCCTGAAAGTTACAATGGGCTAATAAAAAATCAGTATGCGAGCAGGATGCCAAGTCAGGCTTGACCCCATGGTCATTTATTTGTTCATTTATTCCATTCATATGGTTTCACAGCTCTGCCGCTCTTGTCGTTCCAGGTATTTCAGCCGCTTCCCGGCACATGGATTTCATGGCAATAAAAAAGGGACCGCGTGAAATTCTGTCCCCCGTCTTTAAAAAAACAAGACCGGTTTTTTACCTTAATGTGGGAAATTCCCCAAGCTTCCGTTAAAAATAAAGCCCGAAGGGCATAAGCACCTTCGGGCTTTCAGGCGGATAAGGATGGATAAAGTTTTATCCGGTTTTATTCCAGGGCATTGGCTTGCCCACTGGTATTTCTACAAGAAATACTGGTTTTCAGGCCATGGCATCCAGTTATCTGCAAAGGCCGCTACTAAATTCACGCACTGTTTCAGGATGGCGCTAAAAGCCCAAAATAGGTAAGAATAACCCGGATTATGGCTTCCTCGTCAGCAGTACTGGCCGTATCGTCGAAATCCCAGGCCAGGTAGATGGCCTTGTAGCCGTTGCGGTTGACGGCCACCCCGGCGGCATTGCCGCTGGGCGCCTGGAAAATTTGGACCCCCTCGGCGCCCACGGTGAAATCATCGGGGAAAGGATCAGGGGATACGTCCGGATTGATTCCCGCCATGACACCCGTTCCCGTCAAAATCCCGTCGGACCCGGAGTCAGAAACGTAATTGGCCTGCAGATAATTCTGGTAAAAAGCCGTTGCGTGATTGCCATAACCAAGGTCATTGTCCGCGATAAGAAGATTGCCGCCGGCGTCGAGATAGGCAACGGCCCGGCTCCAGAGATCGTTGCTATATCCCCCGGCATAAAAAACCGCACTGTAGTCAAGCAGGGCAGCCGTGGACATTGCCTCAAAGACATCCCTCGCAACGGCCAGATAGGTGATGCCCAGGCTGGTGAGGGCGTTTTCCATGGCCGTAGCGGCAGTGGCATCATACGCCACAACCAGGATGGTGACCTCGTCCTCTGCACCGACATAGGTGGAGTCACCATTTTCATTGCCGAAATCGAAAATCAGATTGCCGTCCACATCAAAGGAAAAGTTGCTGACCGAAACTTCGCCCGCCGTAAAATTATCGCAAACACCCAGGTGGGATTCTTCGGTAGTCGTGATTGTCCAAGCCGTATAGTCAACGCTGTATGGCCCCTGGTAAATACACCCGCCGCCGAAATCAAACGCGTAAGTCCCATCACTGTGGAAGGTCATGCTGTTCAGGTCCGGCCAGCCGGCAGCCAGCTCCCAGGTGTTGATCAATTTCGGCGCGTAGGCGGAATCGCCATGTTCATTGCCGAAATCGAAAATCAGATTGCCGTCTTCATCGAAGGAAAAGCTGCTGACCGAAATCTCGCCGGCCGAAAAGTTATCGCAGACGCCCAGGTGGGATTCCTCGGTGGTCGTGATCGTCCCGTTGGCATAGCTGACGGTATACGGCCCCTGGTAAACACAGCCTCCGCCAAAATCAAACGCGTAAGTCCCATCACTGTAGAATGTCACCCCGTTCAGGTCTTCCCAGCCCTGGTCAAGCACCCAGGCGCCAAGGATCTGGTCACCTGAAGAACGGCTTGAACTCCCTCCGCCTCCTCCGCCGCAACCGGTCAACGTCACCAGCATTGAAACAACCATTACCATCAACAAGTGAGCAATTCGCATCCCTCTTTTCCTCCTTAACAGGAAAATTAAAAAAAGCCCATCATCACCAAGGACGTGGGCGCCGGCCGCAACCTGAGTTTGTATCCTTTTTGTTTTTTTGACTGCGGTGTCTGCAATGGGATAAACCATTCAATATGCCGGATGAATTATGGAATTACGGGCGGGGTAAGCAAGTTTTGGACCACGCTGGTGAAGATAGGAACAGGCTTTTCGGAAACGGAAACGATGAGGTCGACATCGATTCACTCGGCTCTCTTGAGCCTAAGGCTCAAAGCGGAGTTAACCCGGAACGGGGTTTGTGGCTCCGGCAACCTGAAAACAATTCGAAAAATTTAATTAATTTTAAATAGTTATCCGAAAATTTTAGTTATATGTCAACAATATTTAGTCTTAACCTTTCCTTTTCACTTACTAAGGCGAAAGTTAATTATTAGCCGCACTTTTGTTATGGGGCTGGGCTCCCCATTCAAAGGGCCGCATAAACCCATCCATGGGCGCTTAGCTGCCGCCGTCCGGGCGGCAGATGCCCTTTTCATGGACAGCCCAACCCCATGCTTTGCTATTGTCTGATGTCGAGTAAACAAGTTTCGCCTTAGTAATATCGGCTCCTGTCGGTTTTTCAGGCGTAATTTTTTGAAATTAATTTTACGGTCTTTTCAAAAAATGAATGCGGTCTTCAAAACTTTCCTTTCGGTATTCGACAATTTGGTTCAAGTCCCTGCGAACGGTCTTGAAGGCAACAAAAAAGGGCGGAATGAAAGCCTGCCCCGGTCCTGCTGAAAACACCAAAACAGTTTTTGCTTTAATGTTGAGATTGCACCTGGTTTATGGCGCCTCACCTGCGCCCTCGCTAACCGGGCTCTGTCCGGCGATGGCCCGGTACAGCATGAAAGCGGCCGTAAGCACGGTGGTGCCGAGACCGACGGCCAGCGGGTAATAAACGCCGCCGGTGTCGATCAGCAGCGGAATCAGGCCGATGGCAATGGCCGGCGGAATGTGCAGGTCCACGACCCTGAGCACCATGACGCCCAGAATTACGGCGCTTCCTGCCGCCAATGATCCCGAGCCCAGAAACACCGACAACAACGCCCCGATGGAAGCCGTCAGGACACAGGCGACGGGCAAGACCATCGGCCGGTTGACCCAGGGGCAGTGGTCGGCGTGGGCGAATATCTCGAAGCCCATCACCACCAGCGGGGGAACCAGCACGGCACGCCATCCGGTCTGTACCGCCAGCAAGGTATCGGCCAGCAGGAAAATCGTAAAAAAAGGCACCCACATATACGGATTAGAGGGTTTTCCAGGGCCGCTGCCGGAACATTGAGGATCTGCGTAAACATGGCTTTCGCCATCCCGCGGACCCCGGCGTCGCTGGAGCAGACTCAAACCTGCCAGCAGCACCGTGCCGAACAGGATCGCAGGAACGTACCACCAACTCTGGATATCGAAGACCAGAGGGAGGAGCCCCGCTGAAATGGCCGGGGTGATCGGCGAGCGCAACAGGACGACAACGGCTATGCTGGCCAGGGTACACAACAGCACCGACAGGACCCCGAAAGGAAGATGGCGGGAACAGAGCAGACCGGCAATGGCCGTCAGCACCGGGGTCAGGATCAGCATCAAGGGTGCCCGGGCCCAACTGCCCTGGGGCCGGGTGAAGACATCATGGGCCAGCGCCCCGAGCTCCGGGAAAAGCACGTAATCCACTCCCGTGAGCACGGCAACGGCCGACACGGCCATGATGTACAACGGGGCGAACAGGCCCACCACCGACCTGGGCCGCATCTTTAAATATCGCCATTGGAATAGGGACATTAAATACCCTTAAAACGCAGGGGCCGCGCTCTATTCCGCCCCTGGTTGCGGAAAAAAGCAAAAGTTGTTGTCTGTTTCCATACCCTCCCCTTGGTTGCCAGCCCCGAATGCCGGCATCAAGGTCGCCAGGCGGGCATGGCCGCAATCATCTCAGCGGGAATGGATGGTCAGGCGTCTCTCCACCCTGTTGAGGGTCCGCGAGATCAGGACGGTCAGCACCAGATAAACAACCCCGGCACCCAGCAGGAACGGGACGTAGGTATAGTATTTGGAACCAAGAATTTTGGCGGTGAACATCAGGTCGGCCACACCGATGGTTGAAATCAGGGAAGAATCCTTGAGCAGGATGATCAATTCGCTGCCCAAAGGCGGTATCATGCGGCGCAGGGCCTGGGGCAGGATGATCTGGGACATGACCATGGAGTAAGGCATGCCGAGGGAGTAGGCGGCTTCCGACTGACCCTTGTCGATGGACTGGATGCCGGCGCGGATGATTTCCGCGGTATAGGCGCCGCTGTTGATGCCCAGGGCGATCGTGCCGACGACAAACGGATTCGGGGAAAAATAGTTCCCGGTGATGGCTGCATAAATCTGGGGCAGACCCAGGAAAAAGAAGAATATCTGCAGCAGCATCGGCGTGCCCCGAATGACCTGGATATAGACATCCGCCACGACCTGAAGCCATTTTTTGTGAGCAATACGCGCCATCCCGAAAATGATGCCGAGTATCAGTCCCAGGGTTATTGCCAGCAGGGTCACCTCAATACTGGTGAGAGCGCCCTTGAGAATCATGTCGCTATGCTTGAACAAAAGCAGAAAGTCCAAACCGCACCCCTTTGTCTGTTGATTCAGGTTGTTAAAAAGGCCATTAAAAACGAGTTCTTAATGGCCTTTTTTTATTTGATGATTTACAGGCCCCACTTTTGGAGGAGTTCCGCGTACCTGGGGCTGGCCTTGATCTGCGCCAGGGCGGCGTTGAGCTTGCTGAGCAGGACGTCATGGCCTTTCCTGACGATCATGGCATTCTCTTCGAAGGTCAGCGGTTCGCCGATCAGTTCATAACCGCCCTTCTTGATGTATTGTTCCGCCACGGGAATGTCGGCAACCACGGCATCCACCGCGTGTTGTTTGAGCATGACAAAGAGCAGATTGGAATCCTCATTGAGGACGAATTCACACCCCTTCAGGTGCTCTTCGCCCGCTTTCTGTCCGGTGGTGCCCATCTGCAGGGCCACTTTTTTGCCCTTCAGATCGTCGATGCTTTTGATGCCGCTGCCCGCAACCCCGACCACGACCTGACCGCTGGCAACATAAGGAGCCGTAAAATTGATGGCTTTTTTCCGCTCTTCGTTGATGGAAAAGCCGGAGAGGCCCATATCGACCTGGCCGCTCTGCACGGCGGTGATGATGACTGCGAAATCGAGGGTCACATACTCGACCTTAACGCCAAGAATCTTGCTGATCTCGGTCATCAGATCGATGTCGAAACCGATCCGCTTGCCCGCGTCATCGAGACTCTCATAGGGGGGATAGTCGGGGCTGTTGCCGACCCGGATGACACCGGCTTTCTGAATCCTGTCCCACGCCGTGCTTTTGGCATGGCTGTCGCTCAGGGTTCCAAGGGTGAGGGCTGCCGTAAAGAGGAGCACGGCCAGTAGCAGGTTGAGGTGTTTTTTCATGATATTTTCCTTTCCGCAATAGAAGTGAGTAATGGAAACATAAAAAACAAACGGATCATATTAATGGAACATTTCACTTTAAATCAAGAGGATTGAGCATCAGGAAACGACCCTGCCCGCAACCGAAAAGACCCCTCTATTCTGGCAGCTTTTTGAGAAGCGGGCATGACGAAGAACCGCCACCGGCCAGGTTTTCAAGAGGCCTCCCGCCATGGGGACCTTCTGGGTTTGCAGGACAAGGTTAAAGGAAGGGCGCCGGATGGGAAAAACACATAATCCACTTCGCTCAGCGCGGCGCATGCCGTGCCAGAAAGCGGTCCAGCTGATTGGCGAAAGCCGTACGGTCAGCACGGTTGAAAGAGGACGGGCCGCCGGTTTCCACCCCGCCGCTGCGCAACTCGTCCATGAAGTTGCGCATGGCAAGGCGCTCACCGATGTTGTCCTTGCTGAAGAACTCCCCGCGCGGATCAAGGGCGTGGCCCCCCTTTTCGATGACCGCGGCGGCCAGGGGAATGTCGGCGGTAATCACCAAGTCGCCGGGCTGCAAAAGCCGTTCGATTTCCCGGTCGGCGGCGTCGAACCCCGCAGCAACGCGAAGCACCTGAATATATGGCGACGGCGGAATGTGCAGGGCCTTGTTGGCGACCAGGGTCAGAGGGACATGCAACCGGTCAGCAGCGCGGTACAAAATCTCCTTGATGACCCGCGGGCAGGCGTCGGCGTCGACCCAGAGCTGCATCTTTTTCACTCCTTATCAAAAACCGCAACGGCGCCCAGGTGCCGTTCTAAAAGCGTGCGAAGAGCGCGGACATCGGGGCACAAAGGTATTGTGACCCTCGATGCAAACGGCAAGAAAAGGCAGAGCCGATCAGCTCTGCCTTTTCTGCTTCAGCCACCAAAATCAAGGCTTCCCTGTTAAAGTCTGTCTCCGCCCCGTTTTTCGTGCAGCCCCATCACAAAAGGGGCAGCTCTTGAGGAGCAGCGCTAAATGAATACAGGGTGGCCTTGCCGCTTTCCAGAAAAAAGGTCACAAAATTCTCATCATCCGCGCCGCCGCGATAGAACCTCTTGAGAGCCGGCATCTCTTTCAGAACCTGCGCTTTTGCGTCACGGCTGTCATCCATGACAACCTTGCCGGCCAGCCGCAGCCAGGTGTTGTCCTTTCCCATGGCGGAAATCTCGATCACAGGATTTTTTACCAGCTGTTTGTAGACATCCTTTGACTTGCCGGTACAAAAATATAGCTTCCCCGCCCTTTTCATGACAAAGCCGAAAGGGCGGACCCGGGGCTGGTTGCCATCCACGGTGGCCAGATGCCAGACGGGGCTGGCTTTCATATAATCATACGCGCTACCCATCAAAAGACTCCTTTCCTTTTTTCTACGGACAACATGACTGTTCAGCACCGTAAACCATCGGCTCCCAGGAAAGGTCATCCGGCCGCCGGAGGGCGATGACCCCAGGGACGTGCTCATGCCGTCCCTGGAAGGGAGGGTCCAAAGCCATCCGCAGCGAGGTGGACAGTTTCAAGCCGACATCACATATGATGAACCTATTGCAAAAGTACAGGCAGGTTTTTGGAGACCGACGTCATTGAACCTGAGAAGTCACTCGTTCCTCAGTTCGGCAACGATTTGATCTTCGATTTTCTTGACGAAACCCTCTTTTTTCAGCTCCTTGAGTTTTTCACACACGAGGGGCACCAGGTTCTCATGTTTTTTATGCAGAAAATGATAGGTCGGAAATGTCTCCAGCGGCGTTTCAAGAACCCGGAGGTCTCTGATCCCCATGTCTTTCATCGTTTTCAGCCCGTCAAGCAGGGTAATAAGACCGATATCATATCTTCCGGCATGGAGAATTTTTACCATGTCCTCAAACCTGTTGACCAGCTGATAGTTGATTTGGTGCTCTTTGCATTTTTCTTCGGTATATTTATAACCTCTCAGGGAGAGTACCGTATAAGGTTTCAGACTTTCCCAGCCCGCGGGCTCAAAATCGGCATTTTGGGTGATTACCACCTCTCTAAGCTCGTGGATGGGTTCCGGGACCATGATCAGGTTTTTGTACATGCCCTGAACCACTGCAAGCCGGGCCAGCTCTCCGTCAACAATTCCCCGGTCAGCCAAAAGGAGAGCTCTCTCACCGGGAAGCTGACGGATTTCAATCTCATATCCAAGGCGACGGTATGCCTCCCGCATCACCGGCTCCTGCACTAACGTTACTCCGGCATTTTCAAATGTGGCAAAGACCAGTGTTTCACGAGCGTGAGCAGAAGGAAGCGCACCAAGGGCAACCAGAACCATGGCCGCAAAAATACTCAGATATGTTTTCATGTTTTTTGCCCCGTATCTGAAATATTACCTTAATTGAGGGTTTTTTCCGGCAAAATCTTCCGACAGGCAACAATGCTGAATTTTAAAGCTGAAAAAGTTTTCACCTGATGGCCGTCGGTCAGGCCGGTCCAGCAGGGCTAAGTAGAATAAAAAAATACTGTGCCCCGAGATAAAAACAGAAAAAGACAGAGTTGATAAGCTCTGCCTTTTCTGTTTCCTCCGGTGGGAAACCAGCGGTGCTCCCACTTGTTCATTCCTTCAGTTTTATCTTTAAAAGACCTTCTTCAACCTTGATGTCCTCGACCCCATCGGAAAAGGTTTTCCAGAAACCCTTTTCGGCACCAAATTTTTCAACCAGATCTATATTCTTTAATCCTCCCAGCCACGCATTCGGAATGGGTACGCCCATAATCGTAATGCCTTTAAGGATGACAACGGGTTTTCCATTCTTGTACGTAAAAACCACACCGGATCTGACCCGGAGAATTTTACCTCCAAGTACAGGAAAATCTTCATCAACGGGCAGGAGTAATTTGGCACTGACAAGATCGTCAGATAAATCAATGGCCATTTTTTTTGCAAGATTGGTATTTTTTGCCAGCAGCCCGTTAAGTTCCCTTTCGGTAAAGCTGATTTCCCTCTTGAGGCCCTTTTCATCATAGGGTTCCGGTTCAAGCGGGACATTTGGCTCAAGCCGCCCTGATTTTGATATGTTGCCGGACCTGCCCTTTTTATGTGAAACGCCGCCTCCTATGGAATCAATTTTTTCTAATTTTAAAGCCAACACCTTTTCTTCCGCCGGATTCAGTGCCACCGGCTTGAATTCCGACGGGAAAAAGTAGAATTTAAAAACGAAAAAGGCCGCCCCTGCGGTCACAAGGACAGCAAGTACCATTAAACCAAAGACCTGCCCACAACCAAATCGCTTTTTGGTTATATCCGGAGCAAAACTTTCTTTATTTTCAACCACGTTGATATCTCCCTTAGAATTGCCCATTCAAATTATAGCAGAGGTATCTTCAGTCTTGTCCGATGTGTTTTTCAAGTCTGTCAACCTGTTGATAACAAATGGTTTTCAGACATTAAAAGATTGCAGCGGCTCCGGAATCACCACGTTTTCAATCCCCAGTTCATCGTGCAGGGCATCGGCCAGGCTCTCGGAGACACCATCTTCACCATGAACGATGAAGGTCTGTTGCGGTTTTTTCTTCATGACCCGCACGAAATCTATCAGGCCGTTGCGGTCTGCATGCCCGGAAAAGCCGGTCAGAATTTCCAGCTTGGCCCTCACCTGGTATTCCTCGCCGTAGATGCGGACGCTCTTCTCCTTGTCCACAAGGTGGCGGCCCAGGGTATTGGGCGCCTGCCAACCGGTGATGAGAATGGTGTTGCGCGGGTCTTCGATGCGGTTTCGCAGATGATGCAGGATGCGGCCGCCCTCCAGCATGCCGCTGGCGCTGATGATAACCGCCGGGACTTTCAAGCTGTTCAGCGCCTTGGATTGCTCGACTGTCTGGGTGTACTTGAGACGGCCAAAACCGAAAGGGTTGTTGTCATCGTCCGTCAGCAGGAATTCACGGATTTCGGCATCATAGACCTCGGGATGGAGGCGGAAGATCTCGGTGGTGCGGGTGGCCAGCGGGCTGTCAACGAAGATCGGAAGATCGGGGATGAGCCCGTCGGTGTGCAGCTTGTGGAGAGCGTAGACAAACTGCTGGGTGCGGCCGACAGCAAAGGCCGGAATCAGCAGCGATCCGCCGCGGCTGACGGTTTCATTGACAATGCGCTCCAGCTCTTTTTCCGACTCGGGATAGGGGGGGTGCAGACGGTTGCCGTAAGTGCTCTCCATGATCAGGAAATCGGCGCCCTCGGTGAGGGGAACGGGGTCACGGATGATGGGGATATCCGGCCTGCCGATGTCGCCGCTGAAGACGAGGCGGCGATTCTGGCCGGAATCCTGGTCATCGATGTCGAGAATGACGTGGGCACTGCCCAGCATGTGACCGGCATCCACCAGGGTGAGGTAAATACCGGGAAAGAGCTGGCGGCGCCGGTTATAGTTGAGGCCCACGAACTGTTCCATGGCTTTGGTCACGTCGGCCTTGGTATAGAGGGGCTCGAAAAGGCGCTGGCCCTTTTTCTCCCGGCGGCGGTTGACGAACTCCACGTCCTTCTCCTGGATAACGGCACTGTCCATGAGCATAACGGCGCACAGGTCCCGGGTTGCCGAGGTGCAGAAGATATCGCCGTCAAAACCGTTCTTGACGAGACAGGGGATACGTCCCGAGTGATCAATGTGGGCGTGGGAAAGCACCAGGCAGTCGATGCCGTCACCCTCGCATAACCCGCTGCGGTTGAGCTCGAAGGCCTCCTTACGCTTGCCCTGAAACATGCCGCAATCCAGCATGATTTTTTTGCCGTTCACCTCGATCAGATGCAGAGATCCCGTGACAGTACGGGCGGCGCCATGGAAGGTAATTTTCATATTTCAGTCCTTTTCAGAATTCAAACTTAAAGTTTTGGAGTCCGCTTTCCCTCCCGGCTAAGGTCGGATAGCACGGCACTTACAAAGGCGAAACTTGTTTACTCGACATCAGACAATAGCAAACCATGGGGTTGGGCTGCCCATGAAAAGGGCATCTGCCGCCCGGACGGCGGCAGCTAAGCGCCCATGGATGGGTTTATGTGGCCCTTTGAATGGGGAGCCCAGCCCCATAACAAAAGTGTGGCTAATAATTAACGTTCGCCTTAGTAAAAGGGGCAGAAGAACTCAATTCTGTCCCTGAGCTGCTGAAAATACAAGGGTCAACTTTATAATAGTTTGAAGATTCCAGTTCTACATGCCCCCAGGCCGCTGTTTCTGCCCGCCGGACGGGCAGGTGGATACTTCCTCGCCGAAAGCCGCCAGCAAACCTGCGCAATATTCGACAAACGCACGTGTCGAAGGTCGGCCACCGAGATCTTGTTTCGCTTGTCCCGGGTCCAGCCAGATCCGGGCGGTCGGCGTTGCGGAAAGCAGCGCCTTGCGACGGAACCGGGCGTCGTAAGCACGGAGGGCGTCCGAGCCCTCCTTGAGCTTGCTAATTCTGTCGAGCGCGACGCCGATGTCGGGAAAGGTCTCCCGTCCGCCGGTCCAGCGGTAGGTCCGTCGCTCGCTTTCCGGCAGGTCGGCGATGTCATAGGTCACGGTTCCGTCCCGCTTGCCGAAAATTGGCCTGTTCGAGCCGACCTCGTAAAGCCGGGCCCATGTGGTAGCAGTGATCCGGCTGGCGTCGAGCCAGGCAGCCGCCTTTTCTGCCCCGTTGCGATAGTGCTCGTTACCGGTGCTGAGATAAAGATCGATCAAGGCGTTGATGGCGTAGGCGGTTTCGAGAGAGGAATAGCCGGCGGGCTCGAACTTGCGTGCCGATGCCGGCTTGAGGAGCGAGGAATATTGCTGGGCGAAGGCCGGCTTATCGCCGTTGTCCTGAGCTCTCAGCAGGAAATCACCGCCGCGCTTCGCTGCCGCGAGATATTCCGGCCTGCCCATCCTGGCGTAACCTACGAGCAGGATGCGGATCAGGCCCGTCATTGCGTCATCGTTGAGAGTGGCGAGCTGATGATACTTGCGGGTCTGGTATTGTTGCATCCAGCTCCCATCCGCTGACTGTGCTTTGATGATGAAGGAAAGACCGTTGCTGATCATGTCGTCGAGCCAGGAGGGGGCACTAAGGCCACGTTCGGCGATAAGGTCTGAAAGATCGAAGGCAAAATGGAGAATCGACGCCATCGTTCCGTCGTCAAAGGTCGCATGCTTGTCCGGGGGGCGGACGAAGCGGCGCATGCCGCAGTAATCGGCCGCGACGGCAGTACTCGCCCATCCCCCACTAACCGTCTGGGTACAGTAAAGAGCACGGCCGACATCGAGAGCATGGATGAGAAGCGACTTGCTGCCGGTGACTCGCGCAGCCGCGGCAAAACAATCGCCAAGTTCCTGCGCGGAACCGGGCGGTCGCGCCACGATGGAGTTCGGCGCCAACGGCTCTTTGGAACCAGGCCGCTCAAAGCGTTTGATGCTGTTGCCATCCGCCCGGAAAACGCCGCCGATGCCACCATCCAGAAGTGCAGGCACCTTTGAAAGCAGCTCTGCCTCGATAGGGGTCCGGACCGTTTTCGGCAGGAAGACGTGGATGCCGCTTTTTCCGTGATGGTCCCAGCCGGTTTCGACTCTATCCGCCAGGCTGGAGATTCGTTCGAGAAAGGAGCGGTTATAGGCAAAGCGATCGAGGAGGACCGGCGTGCCGGGATGGGCCGCCACCTCGGTGAGAATATCCTCTTCGGTCAGTCGGCCGGTTTTCATCCTCTTCTCCGACCACACGGCGAGCTTCGGCGGAACGAGCAGCTTTGCCTGATAAGCCCGGATCGGCCTGTCTGTTATGAGCAGGTCGGCGCCTTGTGTGAGAATGGCCGCTTCAATACGGGCCATTTGCTCGGTCAGGTCGGGGCTGTCCGTGAGATAGGAACGGATTTGCCGCACATTCTTGGAGATCGGCGGGATGAGCGCCGCGCACCCCGCCACGACCAAAGCAAGGACGATGCGCCGGTCGACTTTCCGCAAAATCCAATCCACCAGCTTCAGACGCTCACCGCTGCGAAACAGGCTCTTGAGACCAACCCCACCGAGCCAGCTTAGCGGCAGGACGAGAATGAGAACCTGATGGACCCAGAGCGGATGGTGGGTTGAGAGAAGGACGGTACCGACCATAAGCCACACAGCCGGAATGACAAGGCAGCTTGTGGGACGCATATAAAACGCGCCGAAGCCAAACACGATCGTGAAATAGAATGCAAGAGGCGCATATCTGGCGAGCATCCTGAGGAGCATTACAGGACCGCCAACCTCAGCGAAAACCGTAGAACTTCTGGCGGACAAATGCGGCGAAAGCAGCTGATCGAACGGAAAACCCCACATGCCCACCAGGACGATGACCCCGACGATCGCTATACCGCCGAAGAACCAGGCCGCACGGAAGACCGATGGGCGCGGAATCAACTGCCTCTTCTCCTTCGGCGTAAACCAGAAGGCCGCCATGACAGCGGGCAGGATGATCATGGCAAACATTTTCGTCAGCAGGGCGGCGCCGAATAGCACGCCGGCCAACAACGGAAGGACCCGGTTCTTTCCTTTTTCGAGGGTTGCGAAATCAACTGCCAGCATGGCAAGCGCGATAGCAGGCAGTCCAACCATCACGGAAACACTCAGTTTCAGAAACAGTTCGCTCGAGATGAGAAGGAAAACAGATGACCAGGCGGCGAACGAGCCCTCGAACCGCAGGACCACCCTGAAGAGGCTGGTGGCCAACAGTAGTGAGAAGATCAGAATTGTCGTACGTGCGGCCGCTACAGAGAAAGGAAAGCCCTGATGCACGCGCGCCAGCACATGGGTGAGAAGTGGCGGCTGATCGCTCCAGATGTCTTGATAAAGGCGGTAGCCGTTGTCCACGAGGGCCGCTTTCGCCAGATTGAGCCCCTCGTCATTCTGCAGGTTGTAAGAACCCCACCAATTGCCCAGAAGACAGAGCAATCCGACAATACAGATTATGAGGACCAGTTGCTGAAAGAGGCTGTGTCTGAAAAAACGAATCATGGTCTTCCTAGATACCATGGCGTCTATTGAACGGAAAAGATTTTTTACTGCTGGCGATCCGGTTGCTGCATCTCAGGCATTGGAAACCCGAACCAGGTTACGGCGCTTTTCCCGAGCAATCAGCCAGAGGTTGCGGGAATAAACCAACAAACCTGCCGCCTGCCCGAGAATAAAAACCGGGTCCCGGCGATGAATGGCATAAGCTAACAGCATGCCCCCACCCACCATACTAAAAATCCAGAAGGCTACCGGGATGACACTACGGCCGGCACGCTCACTAACAACCCACTGCACCAGAAAACGCGAAGAAAAGCATAATTGGGCACTAAAACCGATGGCTAACCACAAATCCATTGGTGAGGACTCCCACTTCTATAAAAATTTTTTAGATTGATTTTTTTGCAACCCGGTAATGGAAATGGCGCTTGCGAAACCACAAAACTCCAAAAAGGTCCGCCAAGCCAACCCAAAGACGATTATTGATGGAATATTTGGTCTGACCGAAAAGACGAGGCCGGTGATTGACCGGGATCTCGGCCAAAGAGTATCCCTTTAAGGACACCAAGGTGGGAAGAAAGCGGTGCATCCCCCTGAACATGGGTAGATTCTCAACGCATTCGCGGCGGAAAACCCTTGTCGAGCACCCCACGTCCCGCACCGTGCGGCCGGTTATGACATTGCGAGCAACGTTGGCGATACGCGAGGCTACAAGCCGGGCCAGGGAATCCTGGCGCTTTTCACGGTAGCCGTTGACCATGTCGGCCCGACCTTCTTCAACCATCGCAACCATTTTAACCAGATCTGCGGGGTCGTTTTGCCCGTCACCGTCCAAATTCGCAATTATCGCGCCCTGCGCATGCCCGAACCCGGCATGCAGAGCAGCGGACTGCCCGGCATTGACTTCAAGGGAAATATATCGGTGTTGCGGCCTCTCGGCATTAAGTCGGGCAAGCTCTTCCAGGCTCCCATCTGAAGAGCCATCATCCACCCACATGACCTCCCAAACCCCGGAAATCCCTTTCATGGCCAAATCGATTTCATCAGCGAGAACCGGGATCTGTTTGCATTCATCCTTGACCGGAATAACGATGGAAAAATTCACTATACCAATTTCCTTTACACAGCCAAATAAGAAATCCACTAATAGTATAAGACCGGGTGAGGGATAAAAATTACTATTTTCGGCTTATTTTGTAAATCTTCACATTCCAGTTTTAAAAATTACCCTGAGCCCAGGACCAACCATAGGAACGCTCCCCAATTTTCTATTCACCCATCTCCCAAACTCTCCTATTCAGATCTATCATCCCCTGCCCCATCCGGTGGAACACCTCTCTGCCAACAAACAAGCCTTTCAACGGAAGTCGAGCCAATCGCCTGCTTAAGCGGCTTGTTGTCGAAACCGGGCCGTTTCTGGAACGTTGCCAGCAGCTTACCCATCCCCTCCGCACCCTGCGGAATTGAAGCACCGAACAGTGAGGGGACGTTGTCAACTCGTCCACTTGAAAAATTTCAAGTCTAAAACGGTTAAATATTATTTTCGATTTCAAAAAATATTTAATTAAATATAAATTATATTACTTTAAAATTCAACATTATTATGCGTACAATCACCTGTTACGATAGCCGCCAATAAAAAACCGACTCAAAAACGAGCCGGTCTACTCAAAAAGAAAAAATTTTAGACACTTATCAGTTTTTGCCTCTCAGCCTTGACGAGATCAACCCAGTGCATGAACTCCTGCGTGCCGTCAGGCATGATGAGTCATCTGTGACGACTACCCCGGCGGTCTTGCTCCTAAAGCGAAAAAAACCGAACAGGCCCATACGTTGTTTGGACCACCTCCAGAGACCGTAGACCTATCTCAAATTTTTGCCGTTCACCTCGATCAGGTGTAGGGACCCCGTGACAGTACGGGCGGCGCCATGGAAGGTAATTTTCATATTTTTTCCTCTTCAGAATTCAAACTTAAAATTTTGGAGTCCGCTTTCCCTCCCGGCTAAGGTCGGATAACACGGCATAAAATCACTCTATAATAAATTTGATATCGGGGATAATCCCCGCCGTTTTTCCACCCGCAGGGCACGCCGACACTAGGGGCCTGAGGACACCAACCGGAACCCGAGGTCGTAGTTGAGGTAGCCGGGGTCGAACCTGCCCCGCAAGGACAGGCGCAGGTACATCGCGTTGTAGTTCCAGCTGGCGCCGCGCCCGACGCGGGTTTCGCCCGCAGGAGGCCCTTGGGGGTTGCTGCGGGGGCTGCGCTGATAGTAGTCATAGTCGTACCAATCCGAACACCATTCCCAGACATTGCCGTTCATATCATAGAGGCCCAGTCCGTTAGGGCGCTTTTGCCCCACCGGCCGGGTTCCATTCGTCGTAAATAAACCCCTGGCATTAGCCCTGTACCAGGCAAAGTCGCCCAGGTCCGAATCAGAGCTGGTTCCGGCGTACTTCTTCTCCTTGCCGCCGCTGCGCGCGGCAAACTCCCACTCGGCCTCGGTGGGCAAGCGAAACTTGCGATCGCTGCGGCTGTTGAGCTTGCTGATATAACCCTCAACGTCATTCCAGCTGACCTGCTCAACAGGATAGCTGTCCCCCTTTTTGAAATCCGCGGGGTTGTTCCCCATGATCGCCTGCCATTGGCCCTGGGTCACCTCGGTTCTGCCCATCCAAAAACCATCCACACACACCTCGTGCACCGGCTTCTCGTCCTCGCGGCCATCGCCAAAGGTATCCCCCATGCGGAAGCACCCCCCGTCCACCCACACGAACACCATGCCCGTAACCGGATCGGTGAAACCGCCCTTGCCTTCCAGAACGGCGGCCGGCCCCTGGTTAACCTCTTTGCACAGATTCGGCTCCGGCGCGGAGTCGGCCCGAGCATGAAACAGTGGCGCCAACAACAGCAACAACAGAACCGTAATCAAATGACGATAATTCATAACGCGTGCAACCTACTCGGTTTTTCTCCCTTGACAGTACTTACCATGGAGGTCCCCGACGTTCTTCTCCGCAATGAAAAGGAAGGCATGTTACATCTGAAAAATAAAAAAAGGCCAACGTTCAATTCTGGCCCCAAGTTTCTGATAATACAAGAATCAATTTTTAAAATATCGGTAATACCATAAAGTGCCTTCCTGTGGGATTTTCCACCATCATGCAAACTTGCATGCCTGACCCCGACACCCTGCAAGTTTCTGATAATACAAGAATCATTTTTTAGTGAAATATGGGGAGTGTCCCTAATTTTCCATGGGGGACCCCGAGCCCCCTATCCCTTCTTGTGATTTGGCTATGCCGACTAGCCCGCACCGGTGCCAATGAATCGCCGGACTTGATCATTTATCCATTTGGCGTTTTGTTGGATCTCTTGACATTTCTTATCAATCTTCTTCATTGACCACAGGTCTGGCAGAATGTTTGGAACATCCTCAATTTCTTTTGCAAGACTCTTGATTCTTTCAAGGCGCTCATAAACCTCTGCGACTATGGCCGAAGGCATGCCCTCACCCGTTCCCCAATCGCTTCCTTTTGACATGTGAAATTCTCCTTAATTGGTTGAAAATACTCATGTCTGTCCCTTTTTTTGCGCCCCTCAACGCAAAATTTTTTCGATTTCCATAATCGGTGATGTCGATAATTTAAATATAAATTTAAAGATTCTTTTGTCAATGAAAGCCTGTTTCAGGAACAAAAAAGCCCTGGGGTTTGGGAATCGCAGGGCTTTGATAATTTTTGATTTCAGTATCTTTTGTTTGGATCTTCCTTTAAAAGCTTGAAGTTTCAATCTTTCAAACCTGGCCCCCATAACAGCAGATACCGATTTGCGCTTGTGCAAATTCTTCAGTTTATCCAACGGATATTGGCTGCGTGCTCAAGCCGCCTATGATACGGAAGTCGCCGAACGCAAACTCGGCCCGTTGCTCGATAAGATCAAACCCCTAGCTGAACACGCGGCTTGACCAAGATAGGATTAATTGGGGGAGTGTCCCTATCTTCCCTGCGGAGCAAAAAAGCAAGACAGATCTGACTGACTCTGCCTTGCTTTTTCATCAACCGGGCCCGGACGGGGGATTAGGGAAGCCCGTTTCGGGAGCCCGGCTTCAGCCCGCTTTTCAATTTTACAATCTTGAAGGCCACGCTCAAATCCCGGGTTATTCCCAGCCCCAGGAGATATCGTGGTTTATTTCTCGTAAGGGGTTACAAGCCATTTCAGGCAATTGTCCTTTTTATTGCCGAACACATCATAACCTTTGACGATATCGTTCAACGGCGCGCGATGGGTGCATAAAAAGTTGGTATTGATTTTCCCCTGCTGAATAAGATTGATCAATTCCGGGATACGATTGGCGTTCACCAGCCCCATGCTGATGCGGATATTTTTGATCCACAGGGTGTTCATGGCCAGGGTCTGGGGTTTTTCGAAAACGCCGATAATAGAAACGTCGCCGCCCGGCCGGACTGCATCCAGGGCCAGGTTGTAGGTCCCTGTTACGCCGACGGCCTCGATGGTCCGATCCGCGCCACGGCCGTTCGTAAGCTCCCTTATTGCTTCGGGGACATTCACCTTGGCGGGGTTGAGGCCCATATCTGCCACACCGTTTTTCACAGCGGCGTCCAAACGTTCCTGGATCATATCAACGGCAATGACGCGCGCCGGTCCCCACAAGCTTGCCGTTGCCATGGCACACATCCCCACCGGCCCGGCGCCCATGACTGCCACCGTGTCCCCAGGTTCGATATGGGCATTTTCAGCGCCGAAGTATCCCGTTGACAGGATATCACCGACAAACAACACATCCTCTTCGGTCAAGCCCTCGGGAATGGAAAACATGCCGAGATTGGCATGGGGAACCCTGACATATTCGGCCTGGCAGCCGTCGATCATATAGCCGAAAATCCAGCTTCCCGTCGTGCAATGGGAGTAAATTCCCCTCACGCAGTAAAAACATTCGCCGCACTGGGTGACACAGGACACGGCAACCCGGTCACCGACCTTGGAGTTTCTGACCGCCGGTCCCACCGCCACGACCTCTCCGACGAATTCATGGCCGATGATCCGTGGCGCTTCCACTTCCGGCATACCTCCTTGCCAGATATGAATGTCGGTGCCGCAAATGGTGGAGGTTGTCACCCGGACAATCGCGTCGTCGGGTTCAAGGATCTGGGGCATGGGAGCATCTTCAATGCCGATTTTTCCTGGTCCCCGGTACACAAGAGCTTTCATTGTTTCTGCCATTTCATTTTCCTCCTTGTTTTAGATTTACTTGGACTTGTGAAAGCAAAAAAAAAGACCCGTATTTTTATTGCCGTTTAATTTTCGGCATAAAAACACAGGTCTTTCTTGAAGCCACCGTCGCGGGTTCTTCGCGATCTACCTAATTTCCTACTTGGATATTCCCTGGTCGGTCAGGATGCGGTCGAAGACAACCACATGTATCCAGAAATCCTTTTCCGGTTCAATATCATAGGTTTGATGAATCATCTTGGCCTGAAGTAATTTTTCAAAATATGGAACATTATCGATGGAGTGCTGTTTGGCAACCTGCATCCTGGCTGCCCGAACCACTTCCTTTCCGGAAACGGTTTCAACAATGTACAGTTCGGGGTCGGTCAGAAACTTTTCGCCCCTGATGATGAGCATATCCTCCCAGATAACAATCTTTGTATAGTCAACGCCCTTGCCCAGCTTTTTTTTGAAATATTTCTCCATATATAGCTTTATCTCGTGCTGCATTTTTTTGCGTTGACGGTCGTCCATCTTTCCTCCGAGCGGGAAGCAGTCTAAAACAAAAAAACCAATATTTACGCCATCAGTTTCGAAACTGAGCACATAAATATTGGTTTCCGCAGGGCCACCCAAAAGGTTTCCCTATTGCCCACCATTATGTTGGTATCTGACTAGCACATATATTTTTTTTTGGCAATTGATTTTTCTTTAAATCAATGGCTAACCCTACCCCCGATCCCTTCGATAAAATTTCAAGAACGCCCCCTTCTGCCCAAATTTGGTTGCGTTTTCAGCGGAAAAATTGACTCCAGCTTTTCAGTCAGAGCGGCTTGACTCGTTTCACACTCCCAAATCACCTCGACTCTCCATCCCAAAGATTCCAGTGCCTCTGTGACCCGGCGATCTCTCACCACAGTTTTTTTGAATTTTTCCGCCCAAAGATCCGTATTCGTCTCAGGTGTGGAGCTTTTTCGACACCCAGGGTGGCGATGCCAGAAACAACCGTGAACAAAAAGGCAAATCTTCCACTTAGGGAAAACCAGATCTGGTTTCCCCGGCAACGAATTGACATGGAGACGAAACCTTAACCCCAGACGGTGAGCCCGTTTCCTCACCTTAAGTTCTGGTGCCGTATTCGACTGCTTAACAGCCCGCATTATTGCACGACGTTGTTCGGGAGTCTTTCTTTCGGGCCATGCGCCTTTACTAGTCACTGTTGAAGAGCTTCCCAACAGGATCTTGCTAATGTTTCTGCGAACAGGCATGGGAGAGCATTGCCTATTATTTCGCATACGTGGTCTATATAGGGTGTGTCAAATATATAGTTGCGAGGAAATGTCTGTAGAAGTGCGGCCTCACGTACGGAGATGGTTCTCTCCTCCTCAGGATGGCCAAACCTTCCCTTGCTAAGAGTGGTACAGCCGCCAGTAATCGTTGGTGAGATATCGTCCCAGGACATGCGACCATAGACGTTTGGAAAACCAACATAGCCTCTTTTGTGACAGTCTGGGCGAAGCTCCTCGGGGATGTCCCTCCAACTTTTCCCGGGCTTTGCAACTCGAAGCCGTTCAATGTTTTGTTGGCCCATCTTTCTAATCACATGCCAATCCAAAGAAGGGAAGGCACCTAGTGACTTCGCCTCTGGCAAAGTCGGGGGTATAGGCATTCCTTCTATCGTTTCACGGACTGTCTTCCATTTTCTGCCAGTTGAGCCGTCACGCGAATGTGTTGGTTTTGGTAAAGGGATATGCATTCCCCTCCCAGCCAACAATACGAGCCTCCTCCGGAATTGAGGGACTCCATAATCTGCAACTTGTAGCACCTTCATCTCAGTCTTGTAATCAAGGTCCTGAAGCCGGGCAATTATCGGATCAAGGAGTTTTTTCCCACGAGTAGCCAGTCCAGGGACATTCTCCATCACGACTGCCTTGGGACGCGTTTCCTCAATGAGGCGAAGCATCTCGTTCACAAGTTCATTGCGAGGGTCGATTCTGCGGTATTTTGCCGTCAGTGTTGTGAATCCTTGACACGGCGGACACCCCGCTAAAAGATCAATCTCGCCATTCTCCGTCAGGTCAAGAAGATCCTGACCCCGCAGGTAGCGTATGTCTTGAACAAACAGTTTTGTCTCCGGGTGGTTAACCTGAAAAGTCGAAGCAGCATGAGTATTTATCTCCACTGCACCAACAACGGAAAACCCCGCTTTTTTCATCCCCTCGGTGAGTCCCCCCCCGCCCGAGAAGAGGTCCACGGCTTCTAGGCACCCTCGATTACGCGTCATTAAAGTCAGCACCCCGCAAAAGTTCGGCCTCTTCCAAAAACACTTGATGTGTACGCGTCGCCCGCAACAAAAAAGCAGGCCAGTTGATAGGCGTCAGCCTTTTCTTTTCGACATACGATTCGTACGCAGTAAGTTGTGCCCCACTCAGGTCGTGCCCATCAGCCACAAGTGTGAGGTGAAAGTCAGATGCAATATTTCGGAAATCACCATGTCGCTCGTCGTTGAAAAATGCACTGAACTGCTGAACGTAGGTAACAATTCGGTCCATCTCAACATTCGTAATCCTGTGCTTCGGTTTTTTGATCTCTATAATTTGGAGCTTGCCGTCTTGGCTAAAAAGGACGAAATCGGGTCGCTTCGTGGGTTCCGAAAAATCACTCAGATGAATATCTTCCCCTGTTTTCTCTTTAAAGTATTTCGCGAATTCTTTTTTCAAGGTTTTTAACGACTGGTTTGCAGTGACAGGGACCCACTGCGGGTTAACTAGCCATGGGGCGGCCTCAATTAATTTCTGTAGCTCATCTTCAACAGTTTCTTTGATATCTTTCAGGCCATCAAGGTGCTTGATGATTTCAAGACGTTTTTCAACTATTCTGCCAAAAGAGACAGTTTCTGCAACTTTCGCGGTTCGAAGGATGTCCGTTACCACGCTTAAAGGGGTAATATCTTCTTCGGAAGCCTCCCGAAGCTTTATGTCTAGAGTCTGAAGTGGTGCCAGCAGGAGCGTCAGCTGAACCATGTCTTCAACGGCCTGGGGGTCTGTTAATTCGTCCCCACGCAAAGACCGGCCCAACATTTTTGCAACGTTCAAAGCATTCGACCTTAATTCTTTTTGTCTCTCATTTGGAAAAGCTGTCTGAACCCTTTCTTCGATATTTCCGACACTAAGAAACTGTTCCGCCATCGTCTTACGCATCGGATCGCGGGCAACCAGACCGACATGCTTTATTACATTTTGCCCCCAAGACTGGAAAGCCGTACCTAACTCATGTGACCATAGAATGTCTCTGCGGTCCGTTTGGATAAGATCCTCTCCTTCGTCGAGCCAATCGGCGCATATTGCACCGACTAAATAACTGCGGACATTGTGTTCCCCAGTGAAGCCTGCCTTATGGTTAAAGACAGTTGTCTGAGCAGAAAATTTCCCCCTGCAATATATCCTTACTCCCGCCATCAGTTCGTCTTTATAGGGTTCTTTCGCATAGGCCACCCACCCCACGACTGGATAGAACTTACCTTCGTAAAAAAACCCCGGAGAGAGTTTGTCACTAGCGGAGCCGTCTGGGTTCATCGCGCCATAACCTGTTTTGTCCGGTCGAGATGCAGTTGGTTGTGGGCCGTTAAACATCACTTTTGAGTTTGCCATAACTGGTACGTCGAAAGCGCCGACGATACGGGAAGACTCTGGGTCATCTCCGGTTTTTGACGAATCCTCCAATCTTATCTGCCAATTAGAAGAAGAAATTCCAAACCGCTGGGAGAGCTGCCTTGCCAGTTCGTCGATATTTCCAACACGACGATACTCAAAATCTCTAAGAATGATCCGAGTTCCAGTATCGGGGTATAGCTTTCCGTCCTCGTCCCCAACTTCAGGTGGGTATTCGGAATCCGTGTCAGATAAAATTTGGCTCCTGTCAAGAATGACGTGGGCAACCCTATACCCAGTTTGGCCTTCTTCAGAAACTAACTCTCCCCCAGAACTAATAATTTCGACAATTCTGCAAACACCGAAGGGTGCAAGTTTTCCAACACCCTTTCTGCCCATCACCTTTCTTTCATACTTTTTAGAAACATCGCCTCGTTTAGGATCGTCCCTTCGTTCTTTACCCACCACAAGATAAAAATCCTGTAATTCTTGCGGGGACATTCCAGTGCCGTTGTCTATGATTTCTATGGTAACTCGCTTTGAAATGACCTTCCCTTCAATTTTGCTTGCGAGGAACTGTCCCATGGGGGCACGGACGGTAACCACCTCAGCATCGGCGTCGTAACTATTTGAAATCATTTCAGCAATTACGGCATAAACCCGATCATACAGCTTCACCCCCAGTTTATCGACAGTCATTCTGGAGATGGTCATTTTGTAATTAATGTGAGGCACTTCCTGCTTTGGGTAAGATGTTCTTATCATCATCCATCTCTTTTTTGGGCAGAAAAAAGAAAAATCTTCAAGAAAAATACACTATCACAAATCATGGGAGAGATGAAGAACTCCAGGGGAGTTCTGCCGGAAGTTCCGGGGACAGTATGCCTATCTCTCAAGGTATCTTGCCGCCCCTTTGACCCACCCCAAATACAACTCGACCCCATCCCTTTCCCCCACACCGACCAGCTCGCCAACTTGCGCAACAACACCAAAGAAATTAGGGGCACTCCCCAATTTTTCTAGCCCCCCTATGGGAGTTCCGGCGACAGTATACGGAATTAACAATCAATTTTTTTGGATTAAGTATGCTGTCTCCAGATCTCACGCTGAGAGAGATAACCCACTAAACTGCACAGGAGTGGGGGAACTCAAAAAATACGACATCACCAAATATATTAAATCCGCAAAGACTACTCCGGTTCGCTCGCAAGAAACGGGGACAGATTTATTTTCCGGGATTCATAAACAAAAAACCGCCGGTGTCTCTCGACGCCAAGCGGTTTCTTATTTAATCCAAATTTTATGTCCGAAAAGCCACGCCAGCCCCCGGGAATTAAATTACACCTTCATTAAAATTTTGTCAAAAAAGAAAACCTGTCGACGGTCAATTGTCACTGGCGGAGTTCCGGGGGCAGTATACGGAATTAACAATCAATTTTTTGGATTATGTATGCTGTCTCCATATCTCACGCTGAGAGATATAACCCTCTATACTGCACAGGACTGGGGGAACTCAAAGAATACGACATCACCAAATATATTAAATCCGCAAAGACTACTCCGGTTCGCTCGAACCAAGAGTAATTGCGGCGGCGAATTTCGGGTACTGGTCTCCAAGAGCAGCCACCATATCGCGCAGATGGGACGCATATCTGTAGTGCGCTCCAGTTCCGGTGCGTAGTTCTGCTTCGTATACGAATTTGTCCAGCATTGTTGTGTGTTCAAAGTGGAATTGGGACCCCAAAAGAATCCAGGCGGGGTAGCTTGGGCTTCCTTGTGCAAGTGAAGAACGGCATGTATTCGTCGAGTGGTCACCAAGTAGAGTGAATCGCTTGTCCAGTTCCCTGCCCGCAGGGAGTTGGTCACTAGCGCAATAAAATCCCTGGGGAATAAGAGGACAATATTTTTGACCAGTTCGGTGCCGGTTCAGGTCCCGAATCTCAGCGATAGCAACGGCAGTCCAAGCAAATCGAACCGAGGTGCGACATCCTGCCATGCCGACATTCGCGTAACGGTTGTCATGGTCTTGGAGGGCTTCAATCAGATCTGTTTCTGAAATACCTGTTGGTGGATATATTTCTATGTTTGGTTGGCATGGAGTTTCGCCTGTTGGTATGTCGTTCTCAATCGCCGCCTTGACAATTGAATCAAACTCGGCTTGGTGACCAGCCACGAAAGAAGTTTTGCGCTCAGCGTGTTTAACCATTCGCGGCGCGGTTAGTTCAAGTTCCTCTCTAATTTTCTTGCCCAGCAAGTTCGCTTCGGGGAGCCAGTGGGACAACAAATTCTGGCAAAGCTGTATCCAGCCTCTTGACGACATAAAAAGCATCATGTTTGTTTTGGCAGCCACAGGAAGAAAATAGCGGGAACGATCAAAAGCGTAATTTCTTTTCATACGCGCGACCTGCTTCCGGGCTTTCTCGCTTGAGTCGTCAAGGATACTATTCGGGATATTGGTTAGTTTGGGATTCTCTGTGCCCACCCTCTCCCACAACTCCAAAGCCGATCCATAAGCATCGAAGCAGTCGTCCATGAAATGGTACCACTCATTGTGCTTGTTTTCAGGAAGGCCGAATAGGGACGGGTCAACAAGACCTGATCTATCAAGCTTGATATATCTGGTTGAGGACTCCTGCCCCCCTGCTGTTGGACACCAACTCCAGATGAGATATGCCAGGAAGATTGAAAGGTCGTCGATGAACATGGACACCGGAACCATGTCCGCGATGGACTGGTGCCCATAGTCAATCATCTTGAAGATGCCATCAACCGATTTGTCCAGATTATCAGGGTCAATTTTGGCCAGGATGGCTTCCAGACCCTCATTATTGCGTGAGTACCGTGCCCCACATGCTGCTAAGAGTTCTGGCGTTAGCGCTGGGCGGCCGGCGGCCTTGGCAAATTCTGTTGGTAAAATTGAAACATTTGTCACTTGCATGGTTTTTGGGTTCCTTTTGAGCTACCAAGCGATAGCAATTTGATTTTGATGAGTTGACATAGCCTATCCAATAAAAAACAGGGACACTCCCCGGTTTCTCTATCCCCCCGCGCCTGCGGAATACCGGGCTGCGGAACAAGGCACTTCAAAACCCGGATTCCTTCCCTGTCATCTCTTCAATATCGATCCTAATGACAGCGGTATTGCTCAACGCCCTTTCGGTGTATTCATGTCCACGATCCGAATATTGACGCATGATAATGTCCAAAGCTTTTCGTTTCGATTCCGGATCGTCAATGAAGGACGCTTTGCCGAAGCCAATCACGCTTCGGTATTTCATCCCCCATTCACATGCCTCGCCGGCTTCTATCACCTGATGATCCGAATCAAACTCAAAGCAGACAGCATGGTTGTTCCTGAGGATGTCGATCTTTTTCCCTTCCCGGGCGCTATGCAGATACAGGGTGTTGTTCTCGTAACCAAAGCACAGGGGCACCACGTATGGGCGATTATCACAGGCCATGCCCAGCCTGCAAACCCGCGAGTTGAAGATGACCGCCTCAACGGCGGCCCTGTCGACAATTTCCTTCTCTTTGCGCCTCATTTAACTCAAAAGTCTCCTGCCATATTTATCGGAAGCAAGCTTACGGCTTTCGGGCAGCAACCAAAAACTGAGCCCGCCGAGACCTCCGCCGGTCGGGATGGATTTTGGGGTCAGGTCTCCAATTAAGCTATTATGCGGTGCAACGGGCAATAACCATTAAACGAGTTTCTTCAACTGTGCGGCAACGGCCTCATTCAGGCTCTTCTGCGCTTCAATAAGCTTTTTAAATTTTGATTCTATTTTTGCGGGGTTCCGGGACAATACGGCTTTCAATAAATCGCCTTCAATTTCAGCCACATCAATCCTGCGATAGTAATCCATGGTTTCTTTCAGATGGGCTATGACAATCTTGCCCGTTAAAACGGGATGATTGTTCGTCACATTGGCATCCTCGAAGCGGGTCCCGTGTTCAAGCTCGACCTCCAGCCCCATCCTGAAATCCTCAAGGGGAATCTCCATAGCTTGCGTATTGACTATTTCAAGGATTTTGGCCGCTTCCTCCTCCGAAACATCGGCTTCCGTTTTTCCCGACCAATCGCTCAACCCGAGTTCCTGACAAACCCTTTTCACCTCTTCGACAGTTACGTATTCCTTCAGCTTCATGATCTTCTCCTTGTAGTAAGAACCGAAGGCCTGAAAATCCAGGGCACTCCTTTTTTTTAAAAAACTATTACCGTCCATCGTCCTGAACCAGAAAAATATCCACCCGCTCTTTGCCTTTGCCGATATTGACCCTCTTCAAACGGATCTTTCCCACTTCGCCGGTTCGCTTTAAATGCGTGCCCCCGCAGGGGACCCTGGCGAAACCCTCAACCTCCCAGTACCTCTGTTCATTCTCCTCGTCGCTGAAAGCGCTGATGATGGGGGCATCCTGCTGAATGATGGCTTCGGCCGCGGCGGCGACCCCGGGCAGCAGGGGGGAAATGCTCTGCGGCCAGATGAAATCGAGGCGCGCCTTGTCTTCGGAGATATGGGCGCCGATCTTTTCGGTGCCCTGCAGCTTCCGGTACATGAGCTCCAGGACCAGCTCCGCGGCAAAATGAAGGCGCATCAAGCGGTAGCGCCGCCCCCCATCAATTTCAACGGTGACTTCATCCCCCTCCTTAAGCTTGTGGTCCCCGGGCAGGGTGTATTCGATCTCCTTGTTCACCTTGCCGGCCTCCAGGACCGGGTAGCCGCCGATGGTGCCGGTGTCGCTTTCCTGCCCGCCGGAGAACGCAAAAAAGATGGTTTCCTTCACCGAGACGCGCGGCCCGTCGACGGCCGCAACGCGCGTTGCCAGGGTGGTTTGATAGGGATCTGTCCAGAACAGCTTTCGGGTCATGGTTTCATTTCAGCGTCAGGCTTCATTGCCAAGACAACAGTTCACGATAGCTTCCGCATGAATGGCCGTGGTATTGAGAAAAGGGATGCCGAAGGCGTCCTGGTCGAGGATCAGCGGCAGCTCGGTGCAGCCGAGGATGACGGCGTCAATGCCGTACCGGTCAATCATGCTCCTGACAACGGCCAGCAGTTCCCGGCGCGTGGAGTCCTTGATGATCCCCAATTCGATTTCGGAAAACAGCCGCTGATGGATAAGCTCCCGCTCTTCCTTTTCGGGGACGGAAACCTCCATCCGGCCGGCAATAAACGGCTTGAGGTAGAAATCGGATTCCATGGTCAAGCGCGTCCCCAGCAAGCCGAGTTTTTTCAGACCCAAAGCTTGCGCTTTTCTGCACACCGCGTCAGTGATGCTCACCATGGGGAGCGGCGCCCTGGAACTGACTTCCTGAAAGACGATATGCGGCGTATTGGAGCCGATAGCGGCAAAATCCGCCCCGGCACGGTGCAACGCATCAACCTTTTCCAGAAGCCAATTCGTGAGATCATCCCACCTTTGGCCGTTGACAAGCTCCATAAGCTCGGCCAGATTGGCGCTGTAGATGATGATCTCCGGATAACCGGAATCCGCCCGCCTTTCACGAAAGGCCCCGATAATCAACTTGTAGTAATCCGGCGTCGATTCAGGACCGACACCGCCAATCAAACCGATCTTTTTCACTCGAATTTCTCCCCCGATTCCTCTCAGTGCCTTCCATTATCCCAAAAACCCCAACTTCCGGATTGAGCCCAGGACCGCTCCGGCTTTTTGGCGGGCTACGGATTCACCCGTTTCCCCAGGATGGACAGGCTGTATTCCCGGCCGTCCATCTCCGCCACGTCCGGAAGCTTTCCCCATTCTTCAAAGCCAAAAGATTCAAACAACCTGATGCTGGGTCCGTTGTGGGAAAACACGAAAGCCAGGACCGTCCTGATGTCCAGCTCCCGCGTCATTTCCAGGGCTTCCTGCAAAAGGGCCCGGCCAAGCCCCCGGCCTCTGCAGTCGGGGGCAATGTAGATGCTTATCTCGGCGGTGTGGTCGTATGCGGCCCGGCCGTAAAAGGACTGAAAGCTCACCCAGGCGACGACCCGCTCGTCCTGTTCGTGGACCAGGAGCGGCCGTTTGTCGGGAATATGCTGCCTGAACCACTCCCTTCTCGAATCGACTGTCACTTCGGCGGTGTCTGCGGTGGACTGCCTGGCCGGAATGGTCGCGTTGTAAATGGACACGATGGCCGGCAGATCGCTCTCGGTGGCAATGCGCATGTTCTCACCCGACGAAAAAACTCACAACAACAGCGTTAACAAAATCAGGCCCGCTTCACAACTTTTATTTCACTCCAGGCAGAACCCCGGCACGCTCTCGTTCAGCTTCAAAGCGCGGGCTTCCTGCAGCGTCACGTCCAGGACGGACTGGGGATCGCCAAAGTTTTCACTATACTCCCGAACCTTGGTGATAAACACCGAAACCGTGGGATCGTAATAATCCTTGGCCGATTGGGCGTTGCGGCAAAAGTAGTCCCGCATGCTGGGGTGGGAAAGCAGGCGGTCATCCTGGCCGACGGCCAATATTTTCCGGGTCGGGGTCTTTGCCAGCTTCAGCCAGCCGTAGGTTTCCCTCATGAGTTCCTTCTCGGTGTCGGTGGCCGTACCGTCGTTGAAATCCACCTCATCCAGGAGACCCGCCAGGTCTTCCTTGGCCACCGACTCCAGCCCGGCGAAGGGGATCACGAGCCGCAGGAACAGGCAGTCGCGGTCCGGCGCCTCTTCACCCAAATCGCTGCACAGGGCCGAGCCCTTCGCGGCGGTCTGGAACAGATCGTTGACGACTTCGGGGCTTCCGCTCTTCCAGTAGGCGGTCGACGCAATACGGTAGAAGGCGATGGCGTCGGCCCTGTCTCCTTGTGCCGCCACGAGGGCATCGGCCTGCCGCTCAGCATCGCTAGCCAAGCCGATCAGATAGGCTTCGGCGCCGGCCTCGTCATCGGGGCGCACCTCGACCAGCAGGCGGGTCAATTCATTGTCGGTGCGAATGAGATCGGTAGCACGCCGGACATCCTGAACGGAAACGCAACCCGCCAGCAGAAAAACCATAATGGCGATGATAGTGCGGTTCATAGGTTTGTGCATGGTTGGGCCTCCTAAACCGATAAGGTTTCGTCAATTTGTTGGACGCTGGGCAGAATACCGTTGGCCAGAACACCCCCGATGAATGTCTGGAGCACCATCAGCACCCCCTCGCTGCCGAATTTTGCCGGCGTGGCGGCGGCATGCTCCAATATCGACCGCAAAAACTGGCCGGCGAGGTCGGGCTGGATGGCAATGGCCGTGACATTGCCGGCCAGACTTTCGACAATCACCGCCAGGACGGCCTCCAGGGTTTCGCCGAACAGCAGAGAGTGATTGGTCCGGCCGCCGGCGGCCCAGTTGTCTCCGGCCACGGTCAGGACCGACCTGATGACTTTCACCGCCAGGCCTTCTCCCTGGTCATCCACGGACAGCCCGAACAAGCGGCCGGGATTGGCCGCGGCTTTCTGGGCCGCAATACCGACAATGGTCGTCCATTCAGCGGCTGACAAAAGAAGGTTGTCATCTTCCGCCATGGCCTCGGCCATACCGGCAACGATCGACTGCACTTCAGTGCGTTGAACGCCGAGCATGCCGGGAGTCTGGGCCACCTGGGCCAAAACCACCCTCGCCAGATCGAGCAGCTCTTCGCTGTTGAACAATTGGAGGGCGCCTTTGGGGGAGCCACCGCCATCATGATTTTTCAGGGCAACGCTCAGTCCTTCAACTACCTGATCGAGCGCTGCCAGGGCGACTTTTTCCCAGGGCTCGTCGGGATTGAGTTGCAAAATGGCCGGGGCGTTCCGACCAACCACCTCCACAGCCATGGCGGCCAGGGCTGCCCCGGCCGGCCCCTTGAAGGTGGGATTATCCCGCAAGATGGCTGCGGCGCCGCTCAAAAGCTCCTGCAGCAGCTTAACCTTGGCCGGGGTGCCAACCCCTGTAAACAGCTCGGGACGTTTCACCGCAACACCGAGAGCGGCCTGATAGAGACGGATCACCCCCTGCTCGCTGAAGACGTCAACGATGCTTCCACCCTGGGTGGTGACCTGGATCTGTTCGAAGAGCGCCGCTGTCACCGCGCCCAGGGCTTTGTCGTCGGCGAAATTTTTTCCGAGGTAGGTCTCGGTATTTTCGGCCAGTAGCCTGAAGGCGGCTTCCGCCGAGGGCCCCGCCAGGGCATCGACGAGGTCACGATAGACGAGCTGTTCGGCAATGGACTTGGGCAGGCTGTCGACAATGGGCTTGGTAACGCCCGTCAGCAGCCTGGCGATATCCTCGTCCTTGAGCATCAGGGAGGCATTTTCCGAAAGGGTTCCCAGTCCGGCCCGCAAAAAAATGCCCAGCACCCGGTCAGCGAAATCGGCTTTGGGCCCGAATGCCGCGACATCATCCGGCAGCAAAGCGGACATGTTGGTGGCAAAGGCCGCAATCAACCTCTCGCCCCGGCTGCCAACCCCCACCATCGACGGATTGGCGCCGACAAACTCCAGGCCGATATCCGTCAGGGTCAGGGCCATGCGGATAAGGGCACTGGGCGGCTTGCGCTCTTCACGCCACTGCTCGACCATGCGGCCGGCGGCGAGCATTCTGGCCTCCTGCCCGGCACTGTGTTCATCCTTGCCATATTTGATCAACTGAAGTTTCGCCTTGTGCTCCAGCATGACGGTGTAAGCCTCATCGATGAGGTCCGGCCGGGTTGTTTTGAGCTCCTGGTGCTCCGCATCCCATATCTTAGCCAGGACCTCGATGCTGATAACCAGCTGCGAATTTTCTTTGATGAATTGCGCCAGCTGGACCGGCCTCGATCCGGTCGGCAGTTCGAGGTCGGGCAGAAAGATCTTGCGGTCGCGGGCGTGCTCTCCGTACAGGTCGGCACCAGCCTGGGCGGCCCTCAGGGTCGCCTGAATACCAAAAGCGAGTAATACAGGATCCATAATCCCTCCTATTTTTCAGCTAAAGGCGTAGGGCTTTGGGCCCCAGGAACAAACCTGTTTCGGCGACAACCGAGGCGGCCGCCTCGGAGGCGGCATCTACCAGTACGCTGGCCACGATCTCTTTGCGCTTTTCGGGGTTGCCGTTGGCGTCACTGCCGGACAAACGGTATTCAGCCGAAGAGGACGGCTTTTGAAGGCCCTTGCGGATCTGGGCAAGACGCTTGGCGACATCGAACCAGAAGGGCGCGCCAAGTCCGATGAGAATACCGGTCATGGTCACGGAAAAGAGCCAGATGAGAAAACCTCCAAAGCCATTGAGTGCGGTATTGAAGATGCGGCCGCCGAAGGAGCTCTCTTCAGGCCGGATCTTTTTTCCCTCGGTTTTGGCAAGCGCCTGGCATTTGGGGCTGCTGGTCGCCCAGGCCTCCTGGCCCTGGCCATAGGGGCAATTCGGATAGAAATCCCAGCCCAAAGGCACCCCCATGGCAGCAAGATCGGTGAGTTGCTGTTGGGCCTGCCGGGCTTTGGATTGGATGTTTTTCAAGGCAAGCTTTTCGTCAAGCAGCGCTTTCTCTCCCTTCAGTGTTTTCTCAAGCTCAGCGACCCTGGCCTGAACCTTTTCCTTGGCATCCTTTGAGCCTGCCCCCTCCTGCTCCTTTTGGGCGATGGCCAATTGACTTTCCAGTTCCGTCACCTTCTCCTGGACGGCCTTAAAATCTTTCAGGGATTCCTGGGCCTTTTGGTAGTTTTCCAGGAAGGTCTCCTGCTTTTCAATCACGGCGGCCGCAAGCTGGGGATCGGTGCGATAGGATTCGAAAATCCGGACGCCGTCTATATTGGCGGCAATGGCCAGGGCGACGCCTATGGCGATCGACCAGAACTGGGCATAACGCTTGAAACTGGCTGACACCGCAGAACCGAATTCTTCATATTTGCGGGCCAGCCGGTTGAACTCTACCTTAATTTTGTCGCTTGCTTGCCGGGAGGCTTTTTGGACACATTCACATTCGGCCAGGCAGCGAAGCAGATATTCCAGCGATACCTTGTCGTAGAGGCCTTTCCATTTTTTGTCTTTGCCGTACGAGGATATGCGCTCTTCCAGGGTCTTGTGCTGCCATTCGATTTTGGATACCTCTTTGGCCGCCTCGGCCGGGTTGTCGACGACCCGGGTAAAAAAAGCCCAGCGCTCGTCATCGGACATCCCCAATGAGCCATTGCCAAGCTCATCATTGAGGAGCTTCATCACCTGAATCAGGTTCTTTTTGCGCATCCTGGCAACCCGCAGGCAGACTTCCATGATAATCGTCACAACCGTTGCCAAAGCTGCCATGGTTAACGCGAAAGCCAGCGTTGCATCAAGTAGCTGCATGATTGACCTCCGTGAAATTTTTCGGATTTCGGGGCTATCAACGGTGCACTGTTGGAGTCCGCTGTAACGGAAAAACAATGGAGATAAAAAAAGATTAATGGCGTTATGCGAATATGCAACCGAAAAGCGGGATCATGGTCAGGGCGAATCCTGACTTTGGCCTATCTCGGGTACTCTATCCTCTCTCTTTCTAAATCATTGGAAACGGAAAGCTTGTCTTTGAGGTTGTCGCAGCGGGAGAACGCCTTTCTTTGAATCCACGGCTAACTTTGGTATTCCCCCGGCCATTGATTCATGACTGCCCGGCCATGGTCTCCAGCTCCCCCAGGATTCTCACCATGGCCAGGGTATCCAGACGGCAATACTCGCGCAGCCCCTCGCGAATCGCGGCAAGCCGGAACAGATCGTCGGTCCGGCACATCTCGTGGTAGGCCAGCATGGCCATGCCGCCTTCGGCAATGCTCAAACCCTTGTAAGTCAGATCCGGCACCAGGGCCGGCAGGACTTCCTTGATGGAATAGGAGCCGCGCATCTGCCAGCGGTAGACGTGGCGCTTCTTGAACGGCACCATCAGGTCGCGGATATTCTCGATGCGCCCATTCAGGGCTTCGGCGAGATCGGGAAAGGTTTCGGCCAGGTCCCGCAGCACCCCTTTTTCAAAGGTCTGGTTGTAGGTCAGGAGGCAGGCGTTTTCGGGGATCTCGGCCAGGAGCTTTTCGGCGAGCTCGCGGCGCGGGTCCCGCCCACGCGCGACGAGGTATTCGAAATGGGCGGGTTCGGCACCGGCGCTGTTCTGGATGTGCAGGGAATACTGAAACGGTATTTTCTGGTACGGCCGGGTCCCGTCGAAAGGCGGCACGGGCGTGTCGAAGGTCTCGAAGTCGAGGTGGCAGAGGGGATACCAAAGGCTGTCGAGGAACTCCCTGACCTTTTCCGGCTCAACCACATCCCGGCGGTTGAGGGTGGTCTCAACCTGGAAGCGTTGGGCACCGTTAAGAGCATCAAGAGGAAGGTCTTCGATGTGGATCACCCCCTGGCGGTACCAGGCGAACTTGTCGATCCCCCGCCCCCGCAGGGAAAAGATCGAATCTTCGGGGATATGCTGCCAGCAGTAGGGGATGAAGTCGCAGTCGTAAGGGTCGCTGCACTGGGGTCCGATGTCGATATCCGGTTCACCTTTTTGAAGGTCCTCGCGCAGCCGGGCGATGAGCCCCGGAAGGGCGGCCTGACGTTTGAGCACCTCCTCGGTGATGTCGACACTGGCAAACAGGCGGTGCACATCCAACTCTCCCTGACGCACGTAAGTGTTGTCGATATGCACCAGGAAAGCGCGGGACACCGACAAACCGCAACGGCTCAGGACGTAATGCTGGATGGCGACGTCGTCAAGGTTGACCTCCTTGACCGAGGTGGACATCTTGACCTCGTGAATCTCCCAAAAGCCATCCCTGCGCACCAGGATATCGGCCTTGACGAAGATGCCGTTGAAATCGAAGGAGGCCTCGTAGATGACCTCGGCCCCCTGGTCGATCAGCGCCCGCGTTTTTTCAACCTGCTTGGGAATGCTCAACCCCTCGAAGGGGACTTCCACCCCGCCGGGGAAAAGGCTCCGGGCAAGGATGCCGACCTCGGAGCCGGCCTGAAAACGGGCATCGCGCGCCGGATCGGGGGGCAGTTCGAAATCTGGGGGGTTTTTGGTAAGGTAGAGGGCTTTGGGGCACTGCATGCCCTTGAGGATCAGCGATTTGCTCAGACCGGCTTGCCTTCGGAAATTCACGGCTCACAACTCCCTGCCAGGTCAGTGGTTGCATGTATTTAAAACACATTAATCATGGCATAACGAACGATGGATGTCATCAAAAAGGCTGTACGAGAAAATGCGGGAGCTTCTTCTAAAGCACCATATCAAGTTATTAGTCTTCCCCGGCCGACGCAACCAAAGCGACGGGAAATCCAAACTAATAATAGAAAAAGGCCACCACCCCGGGTGACCTTTCTTTCGTTAAATAAAATTTCGTTCCGCTACTTTAGCTAGCCAGCTTTTCAAGTTTTTCCGCAAGCCACAATTTGATGATGGATTGCCGGGTGACACCGAGGCGGCGGGCCTCCTTGTCGAGTGATTGAATCATCCAGACGGGGAAATCGACATTGACCCGCTTTTGTTCCTGCTCGGGGCGACGAGCCTTGGACATATCTAGATCATCAATTACAGATTGGTTGTCGTCAAATTTTTTGTCGAAGTCTTTAGCTCTCATAGAGTTTGATCTCCTCTGGCCGGGATCGCCTGACCGAAATGAGACGAATAGTTTGGTCACGGTAGGTAATCACGGCAGACCAGTGTTTCCCATCAATTTTTCCGACAATAAGATATCTTGGCTCATCAATGGTTTTTGCCGGTATTTCTAATAGGTCAGGATCATTCCATAGGCTTTGTGCACTATCGAAATCGATACCATGTTTCGAATGATTAGAGATGCTTTTCTCGGGGTCGAATTCGAAGTGCATAGTATAAAAACTATACCTTTACAACCATTTCTGTCAACTACAAAGGATACGCGAAAAAAACCAGGGTGATCCGAGGCGGCCAGAAAATTCGAGGCTTTTTGACGACAACGTGTAAGATTTCCACTCAATATCTCTGGTCGGCAAACTCCACCCAACCGCCGGCCTCGACAAGGGCCTTGTCGAAACCGCTGATATCGAAACCAAAGGTCTCGGACTTGCCGTCCGCCTCGGCCGTGATCCTGGAACTCTGAAGATCGACCCTGATGGCAACATCCTTGCCCTTGCCCAGGGCGAAGAGCCGGTCGACATCCGCTTTGGGCAGTTCGATTGCCAGCATTCCGCAGTTGAACATGTTCTGGCGGAAAATGCGGGAATAGCTCTCGGCGATGACGGTGTGAATGCCGTTGACCTCGAACACCCAGGCGGCATGCTCCCGCGACGACCCGCAACCGAAGTTGCTGCGCGTGACCACGACTTTGGCTTTGCTCAGCGCCGCCCCTTTGGGATCGAAACCCTCGACCTTGAGATCCTCCAGCAGATAGGGCTTGAGGGCCTCCTTGGTGACTTCCGTCAGGTAGCGGGCGGGAATGATTTCATCGGTATTGATATCGGACCGGTCGAGAAAGACGGCCGGGCCGCTGAAATTTCTGGCCATAACGTGTTACCCCCTTTTATTTCTGGCAATAAATCCTTGTAACTGTTCAACACAATGGACTCGCGGCACCCATGAAAAGGGTATCTGGCGCCTGGATGGCGACAAATAAGCTTGGTTTATACATGAGGCTTCGCCGCGAAACCGCCAAGTGTGCGTCAGATCAAGCCAAGCACAGCTACGAGCTCTGCAGGCATACTTACAGTACGTCGAAGAGCAAGGAGCGAGTACGGCTTGAGATGTCGTATAATTGGTGATTGCAGCAAAAGTCTTCATGAATAATCCAGGCTTACCCCACGGATGGGTTCATGCGTCCCTTGGAATGGGTGGTGCTGGTCCATCAACCATGGAGCCGCAAATTTTCAAACAGACCTGGGATCGGTGATGACCCCGGCTACTGCAGTCGCCGCAGCGGTGGCCGGACTCATCAGGTGAACCATCCCCCCTTTGCCCATGCGGCCCACGAAATTGCGGTTGCTGGTCGAGGCGCAGACTTCCCCTTCGGCCAGGACGCCGTTGCTCATGCCGAGACAGGCCCCGCAGGTCGGGTTGGTGACGCAGAACCCCGACGCCATGAAAATTTCGATAATTCCCTCGGCCAGGGCGTCCTGGAAGATCTGTGGCGTGGCCGGTGAAACGATGCCGCGCACGTGCTCGGCAATCGGCTTCCCCCTGAGGATTTCCGCGGCCACCCGCAGGTCCTCGAGACGGCCGTTGGTGCAGGTCCCAATGTAGACCTGGTCGACTTTGGCTCCCGCCATCTCTCCCACCGGTTTGACGCAGTCCGGCTTGTAATCAAAGGTCACCTGCGGTTCGAGGCCGGAAACGTCGAAGACGTATTCTTTTTCGTAAACCGCGTCGGCATCGGAGTGCCACTTGCGGAAATCCTCGACCGCGCTGTCGAGGCTGGGGTAATCCCCCTGGATGAAAGGCCAGAGATACTCGGCAGTCGTCCGGTCGGGAAGGCAGATGCCCGAGGTTCCCCCGGCCTCGATGGCCATGTTGGAAACGGTCATGCGCGAATCCATGGTCATGGCATCGATGACCGGCCCGACGAATTCCATGACCCGGTCGGTCGCGCCGCGCACCCCGATCCGGCCGATGACGTAAAGGATCACGTCCTTGGCGTAAACCCCCGGCCCCAGCTTGCCCTCGAGGCGGATACGGATGGTCTGCGGGCTGCGAAAGGCACAGACGCCCTTGAGGATGCCGACTTCGAGGTCGGTGGTCCCGACGCCCGCGGCAAAAGCCCCGAAAGCTCCGTGGGTGCAGGTATGGCTGTCGCCCATAATGACCGTGAAGCCGGGGCGGATGTAACCTTTCTCAGGGAACAGGGCGTGGCAGACGCCGTTGCGGCCGACATCGAAAAAGTCCTTGATGCCGTGGCGGCGCGCCCAGTCGCGGATGATTTTGGCCTGGAGGGCGGTCTTGCTGTCCTTGGAAGGGGTCACGTGGTCGATGACCGCCTTGATCTTGTCGGGATCGAAAACCCGGTCCTTGCCCCGCGCTTCAAGATCGCAGACCGCCACCGGCGTGGTGATTTCATGACAGAAGACGCGATCGATATCCAGGACCATGGTCCCCGGGAACGGGGTGTCCCGCAAATGCGCGTCGAAAATCTTTTCAGCTATTGTCTTGCCCATCTCAACTCCATTTTTATGAAATCGTCATTGGTCATTAAACCAAGGAAATAGACCGAAGACCGAAGGCTGAAGGTAAAGAAACGCCGGTGAAAGAAAGAAGGATTTTCCCAACAGCCTTCAGCCTTAAACCTATTAACCTCCACTAAAAGTCTTCAGCCTATCATCCTAAATTCCTATTGCATCCTGAATTTTTACAACAAAATCGCATGAAATGCTACAACGTCGCATGCTGGCGCGTATCCTTGCGGCTCTCGAGGCGGTTCAGGGCGTTGATATAAGCCCTGGCGCTGGCAACGATAATATCCGGATGGGCGCCCTGACCAATGACCTCCCGGCCGTTTTCTTCGATACGGACCGTGCACTCGCCCTGAGCATCGGTACCGCCGGTAATGGCGCCAACGGAAAAGTGCAGCAATTTCGCTTTGCTCTTGACCAATTTACGGATGGCCTTGAAGGTGGCATCCACCGGGCCCTCGCCGATAACCGCCATCTTGCGGTTCCTGCCGTTGATTTCCATCTCCACCGTGGCCGTAGGTGCGGCAAAAGAGCCCGAGGCGACATTCATCTGGATCAGCTTGTACTTCTCCGGAGCGCGAATGATCTCATCGGCGACAATGGCATCGAGGTCTTCGTCGAAGATCTCCTTTTTCTTGTCGGCCAGGGCTTTGAAACGTACGAAGGTTTTTTCCAGATCCTCCGGTTTCAGCTGGTAACCGAGACTTTCCAGACGCTGGTTGAAAGCATGGCGGCCGGAGTGCTTGCCCAGAACCAGTTTGTTCTGGTGGAGACCGATGGATTCCGGGGTCATGATCTCGTAGGTCGATTTTTCCATCATTACACCGTGCTGGTGGATACCCGCCTCATGGGCAAAGGCGTTGGCCCCGACAATCGCCTTGTTGGGCTGGACCATGATACCGGTAATGCTCGACAGCAGCTTGCTGGACGGATAGATATGGGTCGTATCTACGTTGGTTTTGTAGGGGAGGATGTCCTGGCGGACATTGAGAGCCATGACCACCTCCTCCATGGAGCAGTTCCCGGCCCGCTCGCCGATACCGTTGATGGTGCATTCGACCTGGCGGACGCCGGCCTCGATGGCAGCCAGGGAGTTGGCCACGGCCAGCCCGAGATCGTTGTGGCAATGCACCGAAAGGATGGCGCGTTCGATATTGGGCACGTTCTGTTTGAGATAATTGATAATTTTCGTGAATTCAGAAGGAATGGTGTAGCCCACGGTATCGGGAATGTTGACGGTGCGCGCCCCGGCGTCGATAACCGCCTCCACCACCTGGGCCAGAAACGCCAGGCGGCTGCGTGCGGCGTCCTCAGCGGAAAACTCGACGTTGGGGGTGTAAGCGGCCGCATGTTTGACGGCGGCCACCGCCCGTTCGACAACCTCATCCTCACTCATTTTCAGCTTGTACTGCATGTGCACGTCGCTGGTCGCGATGAAGGTATGGATACGCCCCCTTTCACCGGCATATTGGAGAGCTTCCCAGGCGCGATCGATATCCTTGAAGTTGGCCCGGCAGAGACCGGCGATCTCACACCCTTTAATGGTTTGGGCAATCTTTTTCACCGCTTCGAAATCCCCCACCGAAGCGATAGGGAAACCGGCCTCCATAACATCCACATTCAATTTTTCAAGTTGGTGGGCAATGCGCAGTTTTTCATCCACGTTCATGCTCGCAGAAGGCGCCTGTTCCCCATCTCGCAGGGTGGTGTCAAATATCCGGATGACATTGTCCTGGCTCATGGTTCTTTCCTTTCTCTACTGGGGTTGAAATGTAGTTTAAACAATAACAATCCTTGAAAATGGCCATAAAATAAAAAAAGCTTTCGCCCCTGCAGGGGCGAAAGCTTTCGATTTCGCGGTACCACCCTGGTTCAATCTCCCGAAGGAGATCCTCCATTTTCCATTAACGCAGGCTCACGGTGAAAACTAATGATGCGGCAACAGGTTTTCCTCTGTCGGCCACAGGTTCATTTTCACAGCTCCGAGGCGAGTTCAGCCCTTTTCCGTACCGGTTCGCAGCGACCACCGGCTCTCTGAAACGGAAGAAAAGCCTACTACTCCTCTTCAATGCTTTTTTAAAACAGAGTTTTATAATACACAAACCGACCTGATCTTTGTCAAGCGGTTTTTTCGCTTTCGGTTTTTTCGCTTTCAGCTTTTTCGGGCACTTCGCCATGCGATCTTTTCCGCCAGCGCAGTAAGCGCAACAGATAGGAAATCGGACCGGACACCATATAAGCAAAGAAAAGCGTGAAAATGAAAATTTCCGGTTTGGCGACAACGACAATGATAATAAAGATGCCGAGAACCAGGAATCCAAAAGGCTGCCTTTTGACCAGTTCCGGGTCTTTGAATGAGAAATAGCGGAAGTTGCTGACCATCAGAAACGCCAACACATAGATCAAAAGCAAGATTGATATCTTTTTAAAGGTCGGCGGCGCACCCAGGTGATAAAAGAGCAGAATGCAGGATGCCAGCACGCTGGCCGCAGCAGGAATGGGGAGACCGACAAAACGCTTCGCCTCGACGCTGTTGATCTGGACATTGAAGCGGGCCAGTCGCAGGGCGCCGCATACGACATAAAGAAAAGCAGCCAGCCAGCCGATCTTGCCATAAGGCTTAAGCGCCCAGGAATAAATGAGAAGACCCGGGGCCACCCCAAAAGCCACCAGGTCCGAGAGGGAATCGTATTCAACTCCGAAACGGCTGGTGGTTTTGGTCAACCGCGCAATTTTTCCGTCGAGCACATCGAAAATACCCGATACCAGAACAAACCACGAGGCCACATAATAGTCGCCGTTCATAGTGGCAACAATGCTGTAAAAGCCCGCGAAGAGACTCCCCGTCGTGAACAGGTTGGGAAGGATATAAACCCCCTTGCGGAGGTTCTCCCGCCTATCCGGGGTATTTACCTGGTCATTCTGATTCATTCCACAAATCCTATGACGGTCTCACCGCCCGTAACCTTGTCGCCGACCCCGACATTGATTTTCCATTCCTTGGGAAAGTAGACATCGACCCGGGAGCCGAACCGGATGAGGCCGTAGCGCACCCCTTTCTCAAGCTGATCACCGATTTCCGGATAGCAAACAATGCGCCGGGCGATCAAGCCCGCGATCTGGACGACCAGAAGGTGGGCCCCAGTTTCTGTTTCCAGAATCATGCCGAGACGTTCATTCAGATCGCTCGACTTGTCCAGGGATGCGTTCAGAAACTGTCCTTTGTGATACTGCAGGTCGACGACCCTCCCCGCCAGGGGGACGCGATTGACATGAACGTTTGTAGCCGACATGAAAATACTGACTTTGTTGACCTGGGCCTGCAGATATTTCTCTTCGTTGATAACCCCGGCAAAAACGATCTTGCCGTCCGCCGGTGAAACCACGGCCTTTTCATCACCTGGTATACGGCGCTCGGGATTGCGGAAAAAATAGGCCGTAAAAAGGGTCAAGGCCAACAGCACGAGGGTCAGAAAACCCCAACCCAGGACCGCAAACACCAGGGTTATAAAGCCGAGCAGGAAAATAAAAGGGTATCCCTCCTTGGCAATCGGCTGATTCTGGTTTTTCATCTCTTTCAACTCCCTTTAAGCCGGATCATCCACAAAGATTACCGTTTTAATCTTTTATTATACGCAATCTCAAACCCAACTTGCAATATGCACTTTAACGTAGTGCGGAAAGGCCTGCAGCACGCTTAGCTGTGTTTGCCCGGAGCTGCCGCACACTAGACGATTTCGCTACAAAAACCCAGGAGCAAGCCAGGCTGGTTTAAATTTATTCACCTGACCGGTCGACCAGTTTCTTTTTGCCGATCCAGCTCATCATGGAACGGAGTCTGGTCCCGACTTCCTCGATCGGATGAGCTTCCCCTTTGCGGCGCAAAGCGGAAAGAACCGGTTTGTTGGCCTGGTTTTCCAGCATCCATTCGCGGGCAAAGTCACCGTCCTGGATCTCGCGGAGGATTTCCTTCATGGTCGCCTTGGTGTCAGAATTGACGATGCGCGGACCGCGGGTCAGATCGCCATACTCGGCAGTGTTGGAAATGGAGTAACGCATGGTGGCGATGCCCCCTTCGTACATGAGATCGACAATCAGCTTGAGTTCGTGGAGGCACTCGAAATAGGCCATCTCGGGTGCGTATCCCGCTTCCACCAGGGTCTCGAAGCCGGCCTGAACGAGGGCCGTCGCGCCGCCGCAGAGTACGGCCTGCTCACCGAAAAGGTCGGTCTCGGTCTCTTCCCGGAAGGTGGTTTCAATAACTCCGGCCCGCCCGCCGCCGACACCGCTGGCATAAGCGAGAGCCACGTCCTTGGTCATGCCGGAAGGATCCTGATGAACCGCGATCAGGCAGGGAACCCCGCTTCCGTTAAGGTACTCGTGACGGACCATGTGGCCCGGCCCCTTGGGCGCCACCATGAATACATTGACATCGGCCTTGGGAACAATCTGACCGAAGTGGATGTTGAAGCCGTGACCAAAGCCGAGGAAGGCCCCTTCCTTCATAAACGGAGCGACTTCCTCGCGGTAGATGCCGCCCTGCAGTTCATCGGGCACCAGCATCATGACGACATCCGCCTTTTTGACTGCCTCGGCAGTGGGCAGGACCTCGAAACCTGCTTTTTCCGCTTTTTTCCAGATCGGACTGCCAACCTGCCCTTCGGCAACGATGACGTCGAAACCGCTCTCCTTGAGGTTGTTGGCATGGGCATGACCCTGGCTGCCGTAACCGACAATAGCTATCTTTTTGCCCTGCAGGATATCGACATTGGCGTCCTTATCGTAATAAACTTTCATCTTCCCTCCTTTTTATTACGTTGAATTATATGTGTAACCGTTCAGCACAATGGACTCGCAGCACCCAGGGATGGGTTCATGCGGCCCTTGAAATGGGCGTTGGGAGGCCCTCAATCAGCAAATTTCATTTTTCACCCATCTTGGCTCCGCGGGCCAGCACCACCGGGCCGGTTCTGACCACTTCCTTGATCCCCATGGGGCGCAGCAGCTCGATAATCGCATCGATCTTGGACGTCGTGCCGGTCACTTCGATGGAGTAGCAACGAGGCGCCACATCAATAACCTTGGCACGGAAAATGTCCGTGATTCTCAACACTTCCGCCCGGGTTGCTTCTTCTGCGCTGACCTTGATGAGGGCCATTTCCCTGGCCACGCATTCCTTGTGAGTGAAATCTATGACTTTTATGGTGTTGATCAACTTGTGGAGTTGCTTGTTGATCTGTTCGATAATACGGTCATCGCCGCGGGTCACAATGGTCATGCGCGAGATGGTCGGTTCAAGGGTCGGGGCAACGGAAAGACTTTCAATGTTGAAGCCGCGGCCGGAAAAGAGGCCCGCGACCCGTGCCAGAACGCCAAACTCATTTTGCACGAGAACCGAAATCGTATGCTTCATTAATCTTATCTCCTCCTAGGACGCCAGGACCATTTCATTGAGACTTTTCCCCGCCGGGACCATGGGCATGACGTTCTCCTCACGGGAAACCTTGAACTCCATGATTACCGGGCCCGGAATTTCAAGGGCCTTGCGGATGGTGGCTTCAACCTCATCCGGACGGGAGGCGGTCAATCCCTGGGCACCGTAGGCCTCGGCCAGCTTGACGAAATCGATGGGGACTTCCATGGGGGTATGGCTGTAGCGCCGATTGAAAAAGAGCTGCTGCCACTGCCGGACCATGCCTAAATAATTGTTGTTGAGGATGGCTATCTTGACCGGCAGGTTGAACTGCACGAGGGTTGCCAGCTCCTGGGAATTCATCTGAAAAGAACCGTCCCCCGAAATGTCGATGACCTGACGGTCCCGGAAAGCGGCTTGGGCGCCGAGGGCGCTGGGCAGTCCGTAACCCATGGTACCCAACCCTCCCGAAGTCAGGAAAGTGCGGGGCAGGGTGAAGTTGAAAAACTGGGCGGTCCACATCTGGTGCTGCCCCACTTCCGTAGTGATGATGGCATCGTCGCGGGTCAGTTCACGGATCTTTTCAATAACAAACTGGGGTTTGATCTCCTTGTTGGAAGGCTCGTAGCGCATGGGCTGCTCCTGCTTCCAGGCTTCGATCTTCTGCCGCCAGTGCACCGTTTCATCGATAAGGCCGCTGACCCCCTCGTTCTCTTCGGATAAACGCTTGACCAGCTTTTCCAGAACATCGTGAATGTCGCCGACAATGGGCAGATCAACCCGGACGTTTTTCTTGATGGAGGTCGGATCGATGTCGATGTGGATGATCTTGGCGTGCGGCGCAAAAGTCGCCACTTTTCCCGTAACCCGGTCGTCAAAGCGCGCCCCTATGGCGATGAGGATATCCGACTCGGTCACCGCCATATTGGCGAAGTAGGTCCCATGCATGCCGAGCAGGCCCAGGGCCAGGGGATGCTTTTTCGGGAAGGCCGCCATGCCCATCAGGGTCGTGGTCACCGGCGCCTGGATGAGTTCCGCCAGCTGGGTCAGCCAGTTACCGGCTTCCGGGGAGCTGACGCCGCCGCCCACATAGAGGACCGGTTTTTTGGCCGCCAGGATCATCTCCACGGCCTTTTCCACCTGGCGGACATTACCGCTGTAGGTCGGCCTGTAGCCGGGCAGGTTGACCTTCTCCGGATAGTGGAACTGGGCGGTCGCCACCTGGACATCCTTGGGGAAGTCCACCAGAACCGGACCGGGACGGCCGGTGCGGGCGATAAAAAACGCCTCTTTGATGATTCTCGGCAGGTCGGCGATATCCTTGACCAGGTAGTTATGCTTGGTGACCGGCCGGGTGATGCCGACGATATCCGCTTCCTGAAAGGCGTCGTTGCCGATGAGCGGGGTCGGAACCTGGCCGGTGATAACCACCAGGGGGACCGAATCCATGTAGGCGGTGGCAATGCCGGTGACGGTATTGGTAGCCCCCGGCCCGCTCGTGGCCAATGCCACTCCGACCCGGCCGGTAGCCCGGGCGTAGCCGTCAGCCGCATGGACGGCGGCCTGCTCGTGGCGGGTCAGGATATGGTTGATGGGCGAATCGAAAAGGTCGTCGTAAATATTGATAACCGTTCCGCCCGGAAAACCGAAGATGGTGTCCACTCCCTCCAGGCGAAGGCATTCCAACAGAATCTGGGAACCGGTCATTTCCACTGAAAAACTCCTAATCTGCTTTTTCCAAATTTCGAAACTATGGACCTGATTGAAAGACGGGTTCGCACCACCCATCCCGGGGACCGCACAAACCCATGACTAATCACTTGAGAACCGCTCCTTTGCCGGCGTTCTGGACCAGCTGGGAATATCTTTTCAGATAGCCGTGATCGATTTTCGGGGTAAAAGGCTTCAGCCCAGCTCTCCGCTTGGCGATTTCTTCCACGCTCAGGTCCGCCTCAAGAAGATGCCGGTCGAGGGAAATCCGGATCGTATCACCGTCCTTGAGCAGGGCGATCAGGCCACCTTCCGCAGCCTCGGGAGACACATGGCCGATGCAGGCGCCGCGGGTGCCCCCCGAAAAACGCCCGTCGGTAATCAGAGCGACGCTTTCACCCAGTCCCTGACCCATGATATAGGAGGTCGGGGCCAACATTTCCTGCATACCCGGTCCGCCCTTGGGTCCTTCATAGCGGATCACCACGACATGTCCGGGTTTGACCCGGCCGGCCAGAATCCCTTCACAGGCCTCGACCTGGCTGTCGAAAATAATGGCCTTCCCTTCAAAATTCATCATGGAGGGGGAAACACCGGCCTTCTTGACCACTGCCCCCTGCTCGGCCAGATTGCCATGGAGTATGGTCAGCCCCCCGTCCTTGGAATAGGGGTCGGCCACGGAACGGATCACTTCGGCATCCCGAATTTCAGCGGCGGCGATGTTCTCTCCCAGGGATTTGCCGCTCACCGTCGGGCAGTTCTCGCGCAGCAGACCGGGGATTGAGGATATTTCCTTGAGGATGGCGCTGACCCCGCCGGCGCGGTCCACATCCTCGATATGAAAGTGGGAGGACGGGGAAACCTTGCAGATATTGGGGCATTTCTGCGAAATGGCGTTGATCCGGTTCAAATCATAGTCGACTTCCGCCTCCTGGGCAATGGCGAGGGCGTGGAGAACCGTATTGGTGCTGCCACCCATGGCCATGTCGAGGGCGAAAGCATTATCCAGAGAAGCCTCCGTGACAATTTCCCTGGGAAGGGGGCCTCCCGCCAGGGCCATTTCCACCACTCGGCGGGCCGCCGCCCGATAGAGATCCTGGCGCCGCGGGTCAACCGCCAGAATGGTGCCGTTTCCCGGCAGGGCCATGCCGATCCCCTCGCACAGGCAGTTCATGGAATTGGCCGTGAACATGCCGGAGCAGGAGCCGCAGCCGGGGCAGGCATTCTCCTCGATAGTCTGCAGCTCGGCATCGGAAACCTTGCCCTGACCGTGGGCGGCCACCGCTTCAAAAACCGTGATCAAATCGAGAACCCTGCCGTCGGGCCCCTTGCCGGCCGCCATCGGCCCGCCGCTCACGAAAAGCGTGGGAATGTTGACGCGCAGAGCGCCCATGAGCATTCCGGGGACGATTTTATCGCAGTTGGGGATGCAGATCAGGGCGTCGAAACAGTGCCCGCGGACCATCGACTCGACACTGTCGGCAATCAGCTCGCGGCTGGGAAGGGAGTATTTCATGCCGCCGTGCCCCATGGCGATGCCGTCGCAGATGCCGATATTGTTGAACTCGAACGGAACCCCGCCGGCCTTGCGGATCGCTTCCTTGATGGTGCGGGCGACCTTGTCGAGATGAACATGCCCGGGAATAATTTCGTTAAAAGAGTTGCAGACCCCGATGAAAGGTCTGGAGAAATCCTCCCCGGAAAGCCCAGTCGCCCTCAACAGACTGCGATGAGGCGCCCTCGTCAAGCCTTTCCTGATTTGATCGCTGTTCATATCCCTTCCTTCCGCAACGGTTCCGGTTCAAACGAATCCTGTTGCCCCACCATATAGAAAAGGTTCAGACAAGCGGTCTGAACCTTTTCATTAAAACGGAAACCCCGAAAAAGTTAGGCGCTGGCTTCTCGAAGGATCTGCTCCATTTCGTCCCTTCCCGCCAGTTTCAGTTTCTGGAGCTTCTTCCTTTCGACTTCCTCTTCGGGGATCAGAAACCGCTTCTGATTGAAGCGCTCCAACTCTTTTTCAAAAAACAGGTGTTCCTCGAAGAGTTTTCGATAACGGGGATTTTCTTCAATCAGCTTCTGAACCAGTTCGTGATTATTCTCATCCATGGGCGACTTCTCTCCTGCATTCGGAACCCATTTTCAAAACTATTGTGTAACGATAGAAAATACAGGTTTTTTTGTCAACCTTCAATCAATTTTTGGCCTGTTTTTTCGCCCACATGATTTCAGCTTCCGAAGGCCGGATATAATGGGGGGAAAGTTTTTCCAACGGGATGGTTTTTTCCTGTTGAAAATCGTGCCAGGCCAGGACGGCGGCGTGGGAGGCTCGAGGGCAGTGCATGGCGGCCGGAACGAAGCGGGCTTTGGCGCCGAGAATGTCTTCTATCCGGTCGCGGTAAGCCTCGGCTCCGCTGCCGATGAAAACCGTTTCCGCGTCCAGTTCGGCAAGAATCTTTTCCGGCGGCCGGACAACTTCTTCATGCAGCAGCACCGGAAGCTCCCCGCTACAGTCGTAAAGACCGGCGTAAACCTCTTTCTTGCGGGCATCGAGCAGGGCACAGACCGGCAGACGGCAGAAAGGCAGCTGCATGGCCAGCATCCGCAGGGCGGAAATACCGACGACCGGACGGCCGGTGGCCAGAGCCAGACCCTTGACAGTCGCCACCCCGACCCGCAACCCGGTAAAGGACCCGGGCCCGAGAACCACGGTAAAAAAATCCAGGTCCTGCAGGTTCAGAGAAAGGCTTTTCAGGAGATGTTCGACCGAGCCCATGAGGGTCTCGGTGTGATGGCGGGTGATGTTGAGGATGATTTCGCCTTCCAGCCTGTCGCCCTGGAAAACCGCCACACTGCTGGCCGGGGTGGCGGTATCAATGGTCAGAAATCTCTCAGCCACCTCTCCCCCCGAAGAAAATCCGGACGATGTCGTTGTAGAACGCCAGGCCCATGAGGAGGAGGATGAGAACCAAGCCGACCTGCTGAGCCATTTCGCGGGTTTTAAGGGACAGGGGACGGCGGAAAACAAGCTCGAAAAAGCCGAAGAAGATATGTCCGCCATCCAGAACCGGGATGGGGAGAAGGTTCAATATCCCGAGCTGAATACTCAAAAACGCCAGGATGGAGAGAATGCTGGCCAAGTCGGTCTGGGCCGCATGGCCGGCCAGCTGAATGACCGTAATCGGGCCGCCGATGTTCTTGGCTGATACTTCACCGAAGAGGAGCTTTTTAATGAAAACAAAGGTCAACTCAATCAGTTCATAGGTGCGATTGGTTCCTTCGCGAATGGATTCCGTCAGACCGAAACGCTTGAAGGTGGTTTCCTGTTGCGGGCTGATGCCGATGAGAAAGCGGGACTGGTCGCCATTCTTCTCTTCGGCTGCGGTGATGGTGACTTCCGTCTCCCGGCCGTCCCTTTCGATAATATAGGCGGCCGGTTTCTGTTCCAGTTTCTGGATAATGAACTTGAGATCATACCAGGAATCGACCGTCTGGCCGTTGATGGAAAGAATCAGGTCCCCCAACTGGAGACCGGCCTGTTCCGCCGGCAAACCGGCCATCAGGGCGCCGATTCTTGCCTCCTGGAGCGGCAGCAGACCGAACGACTGCAGCCCTTCCAGGCCGCCGTCCCTGGGCAGGAAGGTCACCTCGGCGATGTCACTATGGCGCTGCAGGGCAAAACGCAGAGGCTCCCCGGCCGCCGTGATAATCGCCCGGTTGGTCCCATCCCAACTGGATACTTCCTGGCCGTTGACACTGAGAATGCAATCTTTCGCCAGGAAACCGGCGGTTGCGGCCTGGGACTCGGGAAGGACATAACCGATGCAGGGCGGCTCATCCAAATAGGCCGGAAGATCGACCCCGATGAGATAGGTCAAAGGCAACAGGAGAAAAGGAAAGATAAGATTCATGACAGGTCCGGCGAGCACAATGCCCATGCGCTGCCCGACCGGCTTGTGGGCAAAGGACCGCTTCAACTCCTCAGGGGTGAGGGGCTCGGCATCATTTTCCTTTTCAGGGTTTTCACCCAGCATCTGGACATAGCCGCCGAGGGGAATGGCGCAGATCATGTACTCGGTCTCCCCCCATTGCTTCGAAACCAGGCGCGGCCCGAATCCGAGTGAAAACTTGAGGACCTTGACGCCGGCGAGCTTGGCAATGCAAAAATGGCCGAGTTCATGGATGAAGATAAGAATTCCCAGCATGACAATGCCGGCAAAGATACTGATCACGCTACCTCCGCTGAAAAAGACGAAACCATCCGCCCGGCAGTCTCCCGGCCGAGGCGATCAGCCTCGAGGACGGCATCCAGGCTGTCTACCGTCTGCGGATCATGGTTTCTGAGGGTTTTGCGCACAATGGCCGCAATATCCGTGAAATGGATTTTTCCAGCCAGAAAGTTCTCCACAGCCACCTCATTGGCTGCATTGAGAACGGTCGGCGAGGTGCCGCCGCGCCGCAATGCTTCATAGGCAAGGGCCAGACATTCGAATCTCACCTGATCCGGGACCGAAAAGGTCAGTTTTTCCAAAGAACACAGATCAAGAGACGGGCTATCCAGTGACATCCGTTCCGGATATGAAAGCGCATAGGCAATGGGCGTTTTCATATCCGGGATACCCAGCTGAGCAATCACCGCGCCATCAACATATTCCACCATGGAATGGACGACACTCTGAGGATGGATATGAACGTCTATTTTTTCCGCCGGAAGATCAAAAAGCCATCTGGCTTCAATTACTTCC
>Ga0209270_1000793_pt1 | contig 56185 bp, 45 predicted proteins | sample MTBAKSrepl1MetaG_FD_187456 | JGI IMG/M metagenome (GOLD analysis project Ga0209270, IMG submission 187456) | Enrichment culture microbial communities from Arthur Kill intertidal strait, New Jersey, USA, that are MTBE-degrading - MTBE-AKS1... | ecosystem: Environmental > Aquatic > Marine >... | reverse complement strand
TTCCTCAATGATTCCTTGGCTTCTTCACTAAAGGGACGTTGGGGCCTCATGATTACCTCCGGATTTGAATGATTTCTCTCCGGAGTATATTATATATTAGTTACTACTTGATTGCAACTTGGTATTATTCTTAAACTTTCTCAGCAACCCAGTCATAGACCTCCGGCAGCGCCAGCGGCGTGCGGGGAGTATGGAGCGGCATGGTCTTCTGAGCAAACATGATCGCTTGTTAAGGCTGGAAAAGGAAGTGGGTAAGCGTAAGGTCAAGCTGACCGGCGAACAGATTCGACTCCTGGAACGCTTCAGCCCGGAATTCCGGGAGCGCCACATTGAAACCAGGCATACCGGCGATTTGGTGGCTGTGGACACCTTCTACGTCGGGGCGCTCAAGGGGGGCCGAATCTATCCGCAGTCAGCCCTTGAGTGTCATTCCCGCTACGCCTGGGGACGTCTGTACACCACCAAACTCCCGGTGACGGCGGTGCATCTGCTCAACGGAGACGTCCTGCCGACCTTTGAGGAGCATGGAGCTCGAATCACCACCATCCTCAGCGACAACGGCCGGGAGTACTGCTGACGTCCGAATCGCCATCCTTACGAGCTTTTCCTGCAGCTCGAAGGCATCGAGCCTCGCACCACCAAGGTCAGGCGCCCTCAATCCAAAGGGTTTGTGGAACGGCTGCACCGAACGCTTCTATACGAGCACTTTCGGATTATGGGACGAAAGAAATGGTATGAGACCGTTGGGGAGATGCAGAAGGACCTGGACGCTTATTTGAGCCATTACAACCGTCAGCGGCCTCACCAGGGACGAAACATGAACGGCAGAACGCCATTTCAAGCCTTTACCCAGGGCTTGCCAAAAACTGAAAACGGAGGCAAAATGGAAAAACAAATCGCCGCCTGATCAATAACCAGCCAAGGGCGGCACTGTCAGGTAAATACTATCACTGTCCACAAAGTAACACTTTTTCCCTCTTGACCTGCCTGAAAGATAACATTAGTATATAACAATGAACTAATTTTTGAAATAACTCCATTTTGAAATGCCTCCATCAATCCCTATAAAGAAAAAGTTTTCCGGCTTTGATGTCCTATTAGCTTTTATTTTTGTACTTTTCACTCTTTTAACAAGATATCTCACCATGTATATGGTCGATATTGGCGGTGATGAAATAAACTATTGGGTTTGTGCAAAAAAAATATATTACAATCTGCCATATCAAATATGGGACCATCAAACGTCAAGATTTGGAATTATTTTCCCTGTATTTTTAGTTATGAAAATTTTGGGAACTTATCCTGTTAACTATTATATTGCTCCGATTTTTATGTCACTTCTAGATACAGCGTTTATTTATATTATTGGGAAAAAACTCCATTGTCGAGAATCGGCTTTTCTGGCCTGTGTCCTTTTTATTTTATTCCCCCAGATGATTTATGACGGAGCGCAACTTCTCCCCGATGGATTCTCTGCCACCTACATCTTAATCAGCGCATTTTTTCTTATCAAATATGATGAAAGTGAAAATTATAGTGCTATTCATTTATTTTTGGCTTCCTTTTTTTGGTTTTTTGCCTATCAAACCAAAGTTACCAGTCTATTTTTTATCCCTGGTTACTATTTGACCATTTATGTTTTTAAGAAAAGATTTCGAGACATTTTTATTTTTTCATTATACTTGTTAATACTTTTATTTGTTGAATTCTATTTTTACAAATTAATTGTTGATTTACCGTTAGGACGGCTAAGCATTTTAATACCGGAAGGACCCGTCGGACCTGGGCGTTTTCAAACGGAAGGTTTTTGGGGATTATTCGATCGATATATTCATTTACGTCTTTATTGGCAAGTGCCTTTCTATTTCTATATCGTCGCCTCTTTTTTTCTATTATTACGTTACAGGAAGCAACGTTTCATTATGTTTGTCTATCTTTCAGGTAGCTTTTATCTAGGTATGCTTTTTGCCGTCAAGAGCATAAATCCTATCATCCCAGCTACGGTTTTCAATATGCGTTATTTAACGGCTGGTGCACCATTGATGTTTTTGGTTATTTCCATTTTTTGCTTTGAATTGTTTAAATCTTTTAAAAAAGCAACATTGACAAATAAAAAACTCTCGTTGAATTCATATTTTCCCCAGCAAAAATATATTTATCCTGGTCTTATAATTTTGTTGTCAATCGGGGTTTTTCTTCAATTTAGGGACAGATTAGCTAGTCATCCAGTAATCCGCCTTTCTCAATATTATACTCTTTGTCAGGAAGCATATGACCAGGGTATTCCAATTGTGTCTAGACCTCTGGTCGCAATTGAAAAAGGTTATCGCGGTCGGGGTAAGCCCGGAGGCGGAGCCATGTATGCCTGTAAGTATCTTTTCTTGTTAGGCCATATCCACAAACCTGATGGTTCTCTTTTTTGGCCTGTATATTTCCGATTGCAGGACCGAGACGGCCAACCGTATTATGTAATTCATAAATCATTACCGACCGGGAATTTAACCGACTTGCAGGAGTTGCCGGGAAATGACTGTGTTGAGCCCGCATGTAACCATTTTTCTCTGAGCGATTTTTCCCATGTTGTCGCAGGCTCCTATCACCATGAGGTTATTTGGGTGCACCGTCCGATCATTTTTGAATTTCATAAGATACATGCCCCAAAATTTTTTGGAGGGTAAGGAAAAGTTATTATATAATGTCATAAAAAGATTTGAGAATTTAATTTTGAAACTCATCATCCAAATTCCCTGTTACAACGAAGAATCGAGCATATCCACCACCTTGGCCTCCCTTCCTCGTCAGGTTCCGGGTGCCGACGAAGTTGAATGGCTCATCATTGACGACGGCAGCACCGACCGGACCGTGGACACGGCCAAAGCTATGGGCGTCGACCACGTTGTTTCCCATATCACCAATATGGGCCTGGCCCGAGCCTTCATGACCGGTCTACGGGCTTGCTTGGAACGGGGGGCCGATATCATTGTCAATACCGATGCGGACAACCAATATGACGCCGCCTGCATCCCCGATCTTATCCGGCCGATCTTGGAAGGCAAGGCGGAAATCGTGGTCGGAGCCCGGCCGATTAATGAAATTCCTCATTTTTCACCCTTAAAAAAATTTCTCCAAAAACTCGGCAGCTCGACGGTCCGTCTGGCCAGCGGCACCGACATTCCCGATGCACCGAGCGGGTTTCGGGCCATCTCCCGGAATGCCGCCCTCCAATTGAACATTTTCAACCAATATACCTACACCCTGGAATCCATCATCCAGGCCGGACAGAAGGACATCCCCATTACCTGGGTCCCGATAAGAACAAACGAAGACCTCCGGTCCTCGCGGCTGGTCAAAAGCGTTCGCTCTTATGTTTACCGTTCCGTCAATACCATCCTTAGAATCTTCATTGTCTATAGGCCTTTTAAATTTTTCGCCTATCTGGGGTTAGGACTGTTATCCTTGGGCACGCTCATCGGGTTGCGGTTTCTCTGGTTTTACTTCACCGGCCGTGGTCAGGGCCACATTCAATCATTGATCCTGGCCAGCGTCCTCATGGGCATGGGCTTTCAGACCTTGACGGTCGCCTTTATCGCCGACCTGATCAGTGTCAACCGCCGTCTGCTTGAAGAAACCGTGTCCAAACTGCGCCGACTTGAATTAGAAGAACAGAAAAAAATTCTTACGCCTCAAAACAAAGAAGACCAATGAAATTCTCTATCGATATACTCCACCCTGCTCACGTCCATGTATTTAAACACTTTATAAAAGAAATGGAATCGCGCGGTCATTCTTTTCTCATTACCAGCCGGAAAAAAGACTGTACTGTAAATCTCCTGGAAGCGTATAAAATGTCTCACATAACCATAAGTCATCAGTCCAGAGGTCCCGGACTTGCAAAAGAACTGATAAGCAGAACATGGCGTTTTTACAATTTGGCCCGCTCTTTCAAACCTGATTACCTTTTGGGCATAATGGGACCGACCATAGCCTTGGCCGGAAAATTTTTACCTTCCAAAACAGTAATATTTTATGACACCGAAATGGCTAAGATTACAAACTGGTTCGCCTATCCCCTCGCTGATGTGGTCGTTACCCCTCGCAGCTACCAAGGTGCTGCCGGAAGACATCATGTTCGCTACCCGGGATATCATGAACTAGCTTATCTTCATCCTAACCGTTTCACGCCCGACCCTGATGTGGTAAGGAAATACGGTTTGTCACCTGACGAACCTTTTTTTCTAGTTCGCTTTGTATCCTGGGAAGCGAGCCACGATCTGGGAGAAAGCGGATTCAGTTTGGAAGGTAAAAAGGAAGTAATAAATCGGTTAAGAAAAAAAGGAAGGGTTTTAATCAGTTCGGAAGGTCCACTGCCCCAGGAATTTGAATCATATCGGTTTCACTTACCTGTTGAAGATATTCATCATGCTCTAGCCTTGGCCCGACTGATAGTCGGAGAAAGCGCCACTATGTCCTCTGAAGCAGCTGTCTTGGGCACACATGCTATATTTGTGTCAAAAACCGCCCGAGGATATACTGATGACCAGGAGAGACGGTATGGATTAGTTCACAATTTCAAAAATACTCAAGAGAAAAAAGCGTTGATTCTTCTTGATGAATTCCTTGGCCGTCCTGATCTTAAAGCGGACTCTCGAATGAGGCAAGAACAGCTTCTGGCGGAACATATAGATGTAACATCATGGATGATCGATTTCTTTGAAAATGGGGTGGTAAAACAATTCTAATTTAAAGCTTTTCAACGACAAGATGGATAAAATTGAAGAGAGTTAATAATTCATCATGACGAAAGCTGAACCGAGTACGGGATGGTCTTGAAACAGTTTGAAGTGAAACAAAACTTGGGAAAATACATCTGAAAAATTAAGAACAACTAAATGCGCATTACCTTGATCGGCCCCACCCACCCTTATCGGGGCGGCATCGCTCACTACACGACCTGTCTGTGCCGCGCGCTACGGCAAGACCATGAGGTCCTGTTCATCTCTTTCTCCAGACAATATCCCCGCGTTCTCTTCCCCGGTAAGACCGACCAGGACACCAGTCAGACACCCTTCACCGCTGACCCGGTCGAATATCTAATTGATTCCCTTAATCCTTTGACTTGGCGGCGTGCGGCGCGGAGAATAAGGCATTTCCAGCCGGACCTGCTGATCATGCCCTGGTGGATTGCTTTCTGGACCCCGCAGTTTTGGACCTTGGTCAAACTGGTAAAAACCGGCCCTTCCCCCAGAGTTGTCTTTATCTGCCACAATGTCTTTGAACATGAAGCCAACCCGCTAAAAACCTGGTCGACTAAATTTATATTATCCACAGGGGACCTCATTGTCACCCACTCCTATCAAGACACTGGATATTTAAACAAGTTACTGCTGAAAGCTCCTAAGATAGTCACCGCCTTCCATCCCAGTTACGCCCCCATGGTCCGCGAAGTTCCGTCCCGGGAGGAGGCCCGAAAAATCTTGGGGCTCTCTTCGGAACATGTCCTGCTTTTTTTCGGTTTTGTGCGTCAATATAAAGGACTGGATGTGCTGATCGAGGCCATGCCTCATGTTCTTCAAGAAAAACCGGTCATCTTGTTGGTTGTCGGGGAATTCTGGAAAGACAAGAAACTCTATCTGGAAAGAGTTGATTATCTTGATATTGGCCGGCAGGTGCAAATTATCGATGAATATGTCCCGGACGAATCAGTAGGTCAATACTTCTCCGCGGCCGACCTGGTGGTCCAGCCGTACCACACCGCTTCCGGCAGCGGGGTCAGCCAATTGGCATACGGGTTCGGCCGGCCGGTCATCGCCACCAACGTGGGCAATTTGCCGGAAGTCATCAAAGACGGGATCAACGGCCGGATCGTCCCGCCGGGGGACGCTGAGTCCCTGGCCAAGGCCATCGTGGAAAGCCTGGAACCGGATGTACTGACCGAAATGACCGCCCAGGCGGCCCAAACCAAGGAAAGATTCTCCTGGGAGCGGCTGGCGGAAATGATTTGCGGCTGAAATATTTATCAACATGCAAAGACTATGAAGATATTATCCATCCAATATGGAAATCCTAAAAGTCCTTACGCCCGCGGTGGATTAGCAAATGCTCTTCATCAATCACTCAAACACCTGACTTTAAAACATGAAGTAACTTGCTATACTGGTCTTTTTAATTCCAAAAGCAAAAGGACTGTATTAGACGGCATAAAATATATTCAGACAGGCTTAGGGACTTCTAAATATACGAATAGATTTACATTTTCATTACTGAATTCATCAGGGCTATCGCTGCACTCTTATGATTTAATCATCATTGTTTGGGACAGATACGCACCTATTTTCTTGTCTCATTTGAGGAAAGTACCAATTGTCCTTGAGCTTCATGCAGAATATTTTACCTTAGCTACAAAATTTGGATTAATCGAACCACTATCTCGCGCCTCCTTGCGGTGGAATTTGAAAAGATGCCGCTATCTGGTCACTGTTTCTGAGGGAATCCTTACGGGGGTCCAAAAATATACAAGAAATCTCCGACTTTCCTCAATTTTGCCTCCAGGGATTTCCTTAAGTATTTTTAACAGAGAGATCAGTCACGATGTGGGGAGCCACCTTCTTTTTTTAGGACGATTGGATATCCGACAAAAAGGTCTCGATGTACTTTTGAAAGCCTATAAGCAGGCCGACGTTGATTTGCCCCTGGTGATAGCAGGGGATGGACCGGACCGCTTGACGATAGAAAAAATGATAGCAGATTATGGTTTGGGTGTAAAAGTCCGGATGGTCGGCTGGGTTGACGATGAGGATAAATACCAACTTTTGCAGAGCTGCCGTTGCCTCTGCCTCCCGTCTCGTGGAGAGGGGTGGGCAACTGTGGTGATGGAAGCTGCCGCAGCAGCCAAACCAACAATTGGCACCCGAGTTCCAGGTTTGGTTGAATCTGTCGTGGACGGCCAGACTGGCCTTTTAGTTGAATTAGATAACGTTAGAGAGTTGGCTCAGGCTATTTCAATACTGGCGAATGATAGTAATTTGAGCAAACAAATGGGGGACGCTGCCCGCGAAATAGCGCGGCCCTTCGCCTGGGAGGCCCAGGCTCTGAAACGGGAGAAATTTTTTCTTGAGGTCATCGATGATTTTTCGAGATGTCACAACTAATTAAAGCCTTTCTTTTGATTCCGGGCAGCCTATTTTGCCGGCAAGTTCCTGGACCAGTGGTGCGACCGGATCATGCGCTCGTGGCTCCAACCCATGAAGGACTTGGCCGAACAAGATATTTACTATGAAATCAAAATTCTATGAAATGCGCCGTTTACGGTTAATCGCCGAGCATGTCGTGGGCGATAATGTGTTGGATATTGGATATGCTGCCCTCCCAAATCCATATCTCCAGAAGTGTCATCGTGTTGGATACGACAAAATAGAAAAACCTAACGACACCATCTCATATGAAGAGCATATCATAGGGGATGTCTATGATATTAGTGAAAAACTAAAAGGGCGTGAATTTAGCACCATTATTTGCGGTGAATTAATTGAGCATTTGGAAAATCCTTATCAATTTTTAAGAGAACTAAGGCCGCTTTTACATTGTGATGGTCGGCTTATAATATCCACGCCCAATCCTTTTGGCTTCCCGGTTTTTTTGGCTGAATTATTCAGATTTAAGCGCTTTTTCTTTACGCAGGACCATGCCTACTATTTTCTCCCTAGATGGGTGGACCGGATGTTAGATCGAAGCGGTTTTAAATTGCTGAAATCAAAGGGTGTTGGACTCTGGCTCCCCATAGGTGTGATACCCCATGTGCCGCTTATTTTAAGTTACCAGATCATATATATATCTGTAATGCAAACTATGAGCGATTGACGATTTTATGTATTTCAAACCTCCTCTCTTTTAGTCTCAAGACGGATGTTCACAATGGCAGCAACCCAAATATGAAAAATCTAACTGTAAAATCAAATAGTTCCTATTTCATCGCTAGTGAAGACCATCACCTTTTGAGAATATAATGGTTGACTTAATGACGGTCTTTCGTTTTACTGATTAAAAATTGTATAGTTTTACCAGGAAGTTAGAGGCAGACATTGACCTAATTATATATTTCGTTTAAAATAATATTAAAATCAAAGATTTAACCATTTCTTCATCAGGGAACAGCCGTTAAGACATTGGCCATCCTGTCCAATATCATCTCTCTATATGTTTGATTTAAAATTAAAAAACATATTTCTTAGCCAAAAATTTTGGCGAATAACCTTAACCGTGCTCCTAATCTCCGGTCTGGGCCGTTATGTCTGGCGTAATTGGCCGGAATTTCAAGTTTTTAAAGAAATAAGCGTACTGACCGTCTCCGGCGTGGTTGTGATCAATTGGTTCCAGTTGATCCTTAGCGCATACAGGTACCGGCTGCTTATCGGCTCTCTGGGGCTTTCGATACCATTCAGGGAATGGTTCCAAATATTTACGACCAGTCGGTTCCTGAATCAGTTCTTTCCTCAAAGCGGCAATGCTTACCGGGCCGTAAGCATGAAATCTCGGTTTAATTTCCCCTTGACCGACTACATAGCAACCTTTTCGGCCTTCATTGTCATTGACCGGCTGCTCTCTTTCATCTTCGCCGCGCTAACAGTGTTTATTTTTGAACCAAGCTTATCCATAGCCGATTTCCCGGTCGCTCTTGCTCTTCTATTTATAGTCCTGGCCGGTGTCGCGGTTTTGATTCTCTTCAACAAAGTCGGCCTTTATTGGGAAGAACAAATCGGCCGCGGCCGTGAATGGGTGGACCGAGCCCGACGTATCGTTCAAGGACTCCGGCTCTGTTTCTCCGATCCTAAAGTTATCGGGAAATTTTCGACGGCCGGCGCTATTAACTTTTCCGTCAGCCTGTTGGTCAATTGGCTGTTGTTTAAGGAGCTGATGCTACTTTTTGACCCGGCCCGGCTGAGCCTGTTCAATGTGATCCGTGACGCCACCCTCAGCCTGTCTCTGACCCCAGGCAACCTTGGAATCAACGAGACCACCTACGGCTTGCTCGGGACCTGGCTGGCTTCCGCCGCGACTTCCAGCATCATCGTCGGATTTCTGGCTAACGTGACTTCCTTAATAGCCCTGGTCACCATGAGCGCATTTATCAACGGCGCCGGCTTGCTTCGTTACCTCAAGACCGCCGCGTTCTTCCGAAAAGACAACAAAAGACGGGATTAATAGTGAATAGTGGCTAAGGGTTGGTGAAAACAAATTATAATCTGATTACTTTGGCTTGTTCCCAGTCATAAAGCCGGTCGGCTTCTCTTAAGTCAATAAAGTGAAAATCTTCAAGCATTTTATTCAGTTTTTCCAAGGCGCCTTTCAGCCCGTAATATGATTTAAACTTCCTGATCAGGGACAGGTCCTTGATTAAAGGCTGGTCCGCATCAAAATCACGGGGGTGAAAATAGGTCATCACGTAGTCGGATTGGGCCGTCAAGCGCCGGATGATCCAATATGGAAACAAGCGAAAATACCCGCCCCCGGAAAAGATTATGTTTTTACCCCCAAAAGAGTATAGGTTTATCGGAAACTCCTTGATCCGCAATCCGTTGACTTCGATAAACACGGGTTCGGCCGAGCCGAACTGTTCAAACCCGCCGTGAGCCCGCTTGGCCGGAAAAATGCTGCAATCGATTTCAAAACCGCACTCGATCAAAACTTCAAAAACCCATTTGTTTTCCGCTTTGAAGGAAAAACCGGGGGCTCGATAGGCCCGGGGCTTTTTGCCGGTGATATCCTCGATGGCCTTGATCGATTCTTCCAGGTCATTCTGGAAAGAAGACCGGTTCTGCTCATAGGCCAGTTGATGTCTGTCCGAGTGCGAGGCGATTTCAAAGCCCAGATCATCAATTTTTTTTAAAATTTGCGGATAAGTGCGGGCCGCCCAGCCCAGGCAGAAGAAAGTGGCCGTCAGATTATGGTTTTTGAGTAACTCCAGGATATTTTTCACATTGTCCGGCAGTCTGCTTTCGTATTTTGACCATTCTTTTTCAGTCTTGGTTGATTCGTTATCTAAGAGGTGAAACCACTCTTCGAGGTCAAAAGTAAGAATACGCATTAAAAAAACCTTTTACCCGATTTTTTAAATTCAATGACGTCCTTTCTCGTGGGAAAAGAGAAATAAGACTGTTTTGAGGCGTCATTTTCAATTAATGCATATTCTCCTAAATTAATCAGATCGATCGCTTCAATAATTGCATCCATTCCAATTTGTTTGGTCAGTTTGATCAGTTCCTCTAAGGAACGATCACCTATTTCCACCTTTTTTTGGGTGATTATCGGCCCGCTGTCAATTCCCTCATCGACAAAAAAAACAGACACGCCCGCGTGCCGTTCATTGTTTTTCATTACCCAAAAAGTCGGCATCAAGCCTCTGTATTTGGGGAGCAAGGCCGAATGAAGATTCAAGCATCCTTTAGGGGCAAGATCAATTAAAGGCCGCTTGAATATTTGGTTGCCGGCGATGGAGATCAGCAGGTCAGGCTCCAATTTCCTGATAACTTCCAGGGATTCAGGTTTGTTGATATTATCGCGCATGAAATATATGGGGATGTTATACCGGTGAAGGATTTTCTTAACACTTTTCTGTGGATTAAATCTATTTCTAAAGTAAGTATACAAATATCTAAGGAAAAAAGTGAAACCGAAGATATTCAGCGTTTTTTTCGCCTTGTGCAGCATTGATTCTCTTTTGCCGAAAGGAGAGACTTCGAACAACACACAAGCGACAACTTGGCTGTGAGATGGTAGGCGTGATATTAAATAATCGAAATTTTCGGCAAGATAGAAAGGATCATCTTGGGTCAGTAGTACTAAACGCATTTTTAACCTTCACCATCGCTCTATGGACGGTTTAAAATATGTAATTATTCGACGGTTTAAATCATCCGAAAAAATTTTTCGCCCTGGTCCACAGAACTTGTCCGGCGAAAACCGGATACACCTTCTGCCTTTTCCATCGTTTCGGTTCGGTAATAAGTCGATAAAGCCATTCAAGGCCCAGACGGCGGAACAATTTGGGAGCCCTTTTGGTTTTTCCGGCCAAAACATCCAGGGTCCCGCCGATCCCTTGGCACACCCTGACGTGTTCCAGCCGGCCTTCGTAGCGGGCGATCCATTGCTCTTGCTTGGGGGAGCCCAAGGCCAAAAACAGGATTTTGGCCCCTGAATCGTTCAGGCACCCGACCAGGGCGTCCATTTGGTCCCCCGGCTGATAACCATGAGCCCGGCCGACAATTTTTAAATCGGGAAACATTATTGCCAGATTATCCGCGGCCGCTTCATTCACTTCCTCCTTGGCGCCATAAATGAAAATTCCGTATCCTTTTTCAGCCGCCACCCGGCAGATTTCCTGCATGATCCCGATGCCGGTGACTCTTTCCATCCTGACCCCTTCCAGGCACCTGACGGCCAAAACCATGCCGATACCGTCGGGCAGGAGCAGGTCGGCCTTCTTGAACTTTTCGAAAAGAACAGGGTCGCGGGGCACGGAAAAATTCTTTTCAGGGTTCGAGGCGAAAATGGTATGAACCCGCGAACCGTTCTCCACAAAGTTGACCACTGCGTCCAAGACGTCCTGGGTGGAAACAGCATCGACCCAGATATTGAGAACGGAATAGCGTTGGACCATCGTTTCGCTTTGTCCTCGGCGGAGCAAATCCGCCCGATTATTCAGCCGTCCCAATTACAGTCGTGAAAACAGCCTCTCGGGCCGGTTTTTCCTGCCGGACCTGCAAGACCCTGGTTTCTTGGATCACACAATAGGCTGAAGAATACCAGCCCAACAAGGGATTCCTCCGGCCCCGGAAAACGACGAAATCGTCTTCAAGGCACTTCATATAAACCCGGACCGGTCCGCTTTCCAATCTAGTCCAATCCTTGATCTTTTTGACGGCAACGTCCGGGTGAAGGTGATAATTCAATTCGAATTCATGCTCGCCTTCTCCTTGGAAGGCGTCCTTTATTATCCATAACCCCGGTCCCTCGAAAAACAGGGTCCTGATATGAACAACCGGTGAATCCAGCCTTTGATACCCGGTATGAGCCGCACGGATGAGCAATCGGCCTTGAGAAATCTCCCGGCTTTCGGTGACGACTTGGTAACTCTTGTCCCAAACCACCCCGGTAAGCTGGTCGGCTTGGTCCCGGCCGTCGATGGTCACCGTGTTGTGGGCCCGGGCGCCCTTGAAGTATCTCCTCCACTCCGGAGCTCCATTATACCTGAAAGTGCCCGGATCGACCAGAAACCTCCGGCCCTTGAGTGACAAGGTCAAGGCCAGGGCGTCGGCGTGTCCGTGATTATAAAGCGGAGCCAGGCCTAAAGGGCCGTGGTCAAAGGTGAGCCGGAGACCGTTGGGGGTTTTCATTACAGTATAGCCCGCTTGGGAAAAAGTCCGGATATGAATAGCCTTTTTTGCGGCCCCGGAAAGTTGACCGTCGGGTTTTTCGAAGCTTTCGCCTCTGACAGGATGGAGTCCCGGAGCCACGACCCGGCCGTCGTCGCTGTCGCCGATCGAGGGAAACCAGTCGCTTTCGTCCTTAAAGGCTTCCAGAAACCGCTCCCCCTTGATCAGCCTGGCCTTGAAGTCGCAGCCGTCATGGAGCCGGTTTTTTTCCAGAAAGTCCACGGCCAGCCAATACAAATCCAAGACGAAACGGTGGTAATTCAGGGACTGCTCGGCCGGGCCGCCGTCATCAAGAATCTGGCGGGGGGATTCCTGCTCCAAGAGGGTTATCCCGGTTCGAAGCCAGTCCCGGCCCTGAGCACTTTCTTGGAAAACCGCCCCGGCCAAAATCAACCCCACGGCCTCGGTCAGGGTGTGGTTGCCTCGGGAAGAATAGAGAGAAAGCCTTCGCCGGGTGAGCCAGGCGTGTTCGAACATGGTTTGAGCCAGGAGACGACGATCTCCGGGCGCCAGGTTGTCCAGGATTTTCAAGGCCATTAGGAAAACGGGTATCCTCAGGGCGCACTCCATCACGGAAATATAATGAGGTCCCCGCAGAAACTGATTCCGGCCGATCCACTCCAGGACGGCTGATCGGATAAAAGACTTGAGCCGGTCCGGGCTGCCCGCGGCCGAGCCCCTTCGGACCGTCTCCAGGATCAAGGTCAAGTGTTGAAGCCGGGCCGGCTCCCAAACGGCGCGGATATCGGGGGAGGCCGAATTTATCGGCACCTCGGCGAAAAAATGACGGCGCCAACGCTTTTCAAAGTCGGTTATCTCGTCCCGATCACCCCCCAGGGTGAAGACCCGGCCGCTTAAAATATCGTCCAGAATTTGGGGATCGATCCGGCCGCGGATAGCGGGCAGCTCGATTTTTTCTAAAAAATGGGCGGGCAGGGGCGGGGCGGTGAAGGAGCGGCGGAAAAGCCGGGGCGTCTTGCTAAGCAAAAAAACAAAGAGTTGCTCCCTGAGGCGATGAAATATTTCCAAAAGACCGGCTTTTCGCAGGCGGACCAGATAATAATGCAGTCGGTCTCGGTAATGGTTCATGGATTCAGGTTGACCACGAGAATCAACAGTTTCTCTTCAGTAGGGGCGATCCTTGTGATCGCCCTCAGGGCCGGGGCGGTCCGTGGGCGAATAAGAGGTTCGGCCCTCCAATCGCCGGGACAGGTTGCCCCTTCCCCTCACCGTCGTTCCCGCGAAAGCGGGAATCCAGTCCTACTCCCGTTTCTTTCCTGGATTCCTGCTTGCGCAGGAATGACGGGTGGTTACGGTATTCTTTAGACTCGGTCTCAGCCCTCGTCCGGAGTCGCACCGCACCGGCCACTCCCCTTTTGTTCCCTTCGATACGAAACAGAAAGCATCTTTTTTTCCCACAAATCTTAAAACCGCAAGCATTGTCCGGTCCAGATCGATTCGATTATCTTGAAAGTGACCAGGGAAGCGCTGTAAATCTCATCGAAGGGAATGGGGCTGGGACCGCCCCGGATGATCGCTTCGATAAACGCCTTAACCTCGTGTTTCTGTCCTTTATCCTGGCTAAGAGATTTGTCGACTTTCTTTCGCCCTCTGACGTAAGTGGTGAGTTGCTTGAAATCATCGAGGACTGCGGTCCAGCCGGCGGCAAAGATCTCAAGCCTTTCCTTGGGCAAGGATTTATCGCCGTTGGCCAGATAGCAGATAGTCCCGATGGAACCGTCGGGATAAGTCAGGGTGACGTTAAGCGTGTCATTTAAATTATCGGCGTCTTTCATGGCCGCCGCATAAACGCTTTGAGGCCGAGACCCGCTGAGGTAAGTCAACAGGTCGACAAAGTGACAGACTTCGCCGATGACCCGACCGCCGCCGACATCGGGGTCTTGAATCCAGGAATCCGGGGGAATGGCCCCGGCATTGATCCGGTAAATCAAGGCGGTCGGCCCGCTGATATTTTTTTTAATCTTGGCGATGAAGGGCGAATAACGCCGGTTGTACCCGACCATCAACCTGGGGGCGTTCGGACCTTTTTCTTCGAGCACGGTTAGGTAAAGTTCCTTCAATTCTTCGAGTTCCGCCGGAGTGAGGCACAAGGGCTTCTCGACGAAGACATTCCTCCCGGCCGTCAAGGCCTGTTTGACATATTGGGCGTGGGAGTCGTGACGGGCGGCGATAAAGACCGTGTTGATCCCCTCGTGCCCGATGATTTCGGCCGGATTGGTGGAGCAAAATTCGAAGCCGAAGCGTTCGCCGACCGAACGGGCGCTCGCGCCGGTGGCCGTCATGACTCCCTTGAGGGAGACGTCCGAGATTTTGGGGATATTGGGCAGAAGATGGCTCTGGGCATAAGAGCCGGCGCCGATAAACCCAATGGACACCCCAGCCGGCGTCCGGTCCGAAGGAATCTTTTTTAAAGAAACCGGCCCCGCGGGCAGGGGGTGATTCTTGGTCGCCTCGTATTCGATCAGGATGCCGACCGAGGGCTCGGATTTTTCCAGAATCAGATCGTAGGCCCGGGGCGCTTCATCGAGCTTGAAGACATGAGTGGTCAGGAACGAAACGTCGATCTTGCCGGCATAAATCAGGTCTTGGAAGGCCTGCATGTTGCGTTTTTCGGTCCAGCGGACATAGGCCGGTGGATAGTCCAGGCCCTTTTCTTCGTAAATCGGGTCGTATCGACCCGGACCGTAGGAGCAGGACATACGCACCTGGAGTTCCTTCCGGTAATAGTGCGGCTCCCGATCAAAACCGGTAGGCACGGCCCCGACCACCACGACGGTCCCCTTCTTGCGGGCCACGGCCCCGGCGAAGTTAATGGGATCGAGGGAGGAACTCCCGGCGGTGATGATCACCGCGTCGCAGCCCAGGCCGGCGGTGAAATCGTGGATGCGGCCGTCTATACCCGCCTCATCCCGGTTCAAGGCCAGGTCCGCGGAACGGCTCCCGGCCAGGTCCACCATGGTTTGGCTGACGTCGATCCCAATGACCTTGATCCCGGCCGCCCGCAGCAACAAACAAGTAAGCTGGCCGATCAGACCCAGGCCGATCACGGCGCAGGTCTCGCCCAGCCTGAGATCGGCCTGGCGGACGCCTTGGAGAGCAACAGCCCCCAGGGTGTTATAAGCGGCCTGCTTGAGATCGGCGTCCGGCCTGAGCTTCACGCCCAGGTTGACCGGCACGGCCACCACTTCGGCATGGTTGGCGGTCAAGCCGCCGGCGGCGGCCAGGTCACCGACCTGGAAACCGTTCACTCCCTCCCCTACCCCTATCACCCGCCCGGCACAGGAATAGCCCAGGGGGGAATAGGCTTCGAGTCTTTTCATCACCGCCCGGTAGGTCTGGACCGGGCCCTGAGTCTTAAGCGCATCCAAAACCTGCTTGACCTGCTGAGGCCGCTCCTTGGCCTTGCCGATTAGACTCTTGCGGGCCGACCTGACCGTCCCGCCCTCGGTCCCGGCGCTGATCAGGGAGTAGTGGTTTTGGAGGAGAATCATCTGATTTTGAAGGGACGGGACCGGACTCTCAATGGCGGTCAGCTTCCCGTTTTTTAATTTTTGAGCCAGTTGTTTCATAAAGACCTATTTTATCTAAACCTTGGAGCCCGTCCAGGCCGGCCGGGCTTGAGGCGCTGGCTTATCCGGTTGATCATCCAAGCCTTCCACTCCCCTCAAGGCCAACCCCACGAATCCCCAGACGTACCACTGATAAGAGGGATACATGCCGGGATGAAGGCCCAAGGAATCCACCAGCCACATGCCGAAGACCATGAGGCCCATGACGTTGAGGGGCGAGGCTCGGCCGAAAAAATTCCTGGTCAGTTTTACGCCTATGACCAGCAGGACGCCGATTAAAATCATTAAACCGATTATGCCGTTGCTGTACAAAATGCGAATATATTCATTATGGGCCGGAGGGTTCCGGCCGGAACCGAACATTTTTAAAACAATATTTTGTTTATTCCATTCTTCCAGGTAATACTCCCAGACGCCGGTCCGTCCGGACAATATGAAACGGTCATCCATAGTCCCTTCATAAGCCCCGATTTCCTTGGAAAATAAAGCTTCAACGTCCTGGAACATCTTATTCCCCGATAAATAATTCACTGAAAAAATAAAAAGAGGAACCAATAACAGCCAAAGGGCCTTACGGTTAAACATAGACCATAACAACGTCCAGGCAGCAAAAATAACCATAGCCGCTTTTGAATAGCCTTTAAATATAACCAAGCAGCAAGTCAAAGCATAAACAAGTAAACTTAATTTCTTCAAAGTTGATTTAGTGGAAAAATAACTCATGTATAAAAGTACACCCGTAATAGTTTGGAATCCATAAAACCTTATATTAAAAACATCATGGTATAAACCGACGTTTCGAATAAGTCCGCCTGCTGTCGTCCTAAAATGCCATACTTGTCCCGTAACAGCCTGGTAGACGCCGGCCACCATGGGAAAGAGACCGGCCAGCAGTAAAAAAAAAAGGAGCCGGCGAAATCTTTCCCTGTCGGTGAAATAAAATTGAAACATGTAAAAGCCGAGAAAGCCGTTCAAGGCCCGGAAAAAATATTCGGCGGCCCCGACAAACCTACCGCCGGAGATAATACCGATAGTGCCGAGTAAGTTGGACAAGATATAAAAAATTCCGACCAGGGGTAAGGCCAGTCTGAAAAAGCCCGGCTTGGAGGAAAAAATGATCCGGGGTAGAACCAGTAGAGGAACCGCCACGCCTAGAATCTGCAAAAAATTTGTCCCTAAAAAATATTTGTCCCACGAGGTGTCGATGAGCGGCCTGACCATGACGGTAAAAAGAACTCCAGTGTGAGGAAAAAACAATAATAAAAATATCGACGAAAAGGCAGATAATATGGCAGCGAAAAAAATCATTTGATATAGATGAACCAATCAAATATATGTTTCAAATTGATCAATATTCAACTCAGAATACCCAATTTTGTGTTGGAGAATGTCCTTTGCTGTTAAATAAATAATACTAGATAAAATTAAATCGTAATTCGGGTATATAGATTTAGAATCAAAATTATTGAAAAAGTTTTTATACATGTTAAAGTGTCCCTTATCACGCTTAATATAATAAAACATTTTATGGTGACCGCCTTCAAGTATTTTTACTCTCATAAAATCATCAATAGTTACTGTCAAATCACCTTGCCTTATATCAATAAACTCTTGTATTCCTCGTAAAGAACTACCTCGATCTGACGCAATTATACATAACACACTGGAATCTTCAAAAAAAACTGTCATAATTGGCTCATCTGCAAGGTGAAGTGCAGAGCTACCCTTTGCAGAGATGAAAACAGGTTTTTTTTGGATAAAATAAACTCCCAAATCGATCCAATGGCAAAGATTACCTATAATTCTTGTCCCTTGTGTCGGCCAGTAATACCAATGATATATGGGTAATTTTTTTTCTTTTACAATACAAGTAATAGTAATGGGTGCACTACTTTTAGATAACCTCTTTTGAATAGTATTAATTATTTTAACATAACGCCTGTTATATCCAATTTCAATAAAATGATTTTGTCTGAGGGTATACAATTTGAAAAGTTGATCCGTTGAAGTTACAGGAGGCTTTTCAATCATTATAATGGTCTCTGGATTAATTGACAATGCATATTCGGCAATTGGTGTATGGGTGGAATGATAGGTGGCAATCACTAAAATAGGTTTTTCTGATTCCCTCAAAAAACGTAGTCCTCTTTTGTATGAAGTGTCATAATTAAAAAAGTTATATTTTTTTGCAACTGTGTGCGCCGAAATCGGATTTAAGTCAATAACAGTATGCAAATTAGCATTTTGAATATTGGGAAGAATATAAGTATATGGATATGAACCAGCACCTACCAAAAAAAAATCTGGAATATCCTCTTTCGAAGAGGTTCTATTTTGTCTTAAGTTTATTCGATCCGATTGAACAATTTTAGGAGGAGATAATATATTAATATGTTTTTGATCATTTTTATAAGACTCAAGGTGTTTACAATTATTTTCTAAGATGCCCTCCAGATTGAAGGTCATATACTTCCCTGAATAAGAAGAATGAAAAAACAGTTCATTCAAAATATCAGAATTTTGGCTGAAAAGATTTAAGAGTGAATGATAATAGCAAATCAAGTCGGTATCATCTGTAACTTCAATCAAACAACATTTGGGGAAAATATGGTACTCAGAATGTGGACAATCCTGTGGTCCTACTGCAATAACATTAATACCACTCGATATTTCACCATACGTCAAAACCAATTTTTTTTCTGATATTATTTTTTTCTGGAGAAAAGCACTTTTTACTTTATAATAAGTCAATCGTGGCCCTTCATGAATTAAAAAGAATTTGATTTTGGCAAATTTATTAGAAAAACGGAACATGGCATCTTTCGGATCATTTGGAGTAGGAAGGCAAATATATTTTTCCACTCTGACGACAATTTCATCTTTTTCTGGTTCAGGATCAGGAATTTGAAAAGTCTTACAACTAAATTTAACAAGCATTTTAAAACCCTAAAATCTGTGCTCGGTAATCACTTCATTAAAACAAAGTTCTAATCGTTGTGCAATAATTCTTATATCAAAATTCTCTCTTGTATATTGATAATTAAACCTACCGATTTTATTCCGGAGGTCGTTATCATTTAGCAGGGAGATAATACTACCCGCCAATTGTTCTATATTTCCCGGTTCAGTCAGGAATCCGTTAATACCGTTTTTGATTATCTCCTTATGAGCGCCGACCAGTGTGCAGACTACCGGCTTGCCCATAGACATGGCTTCCAACAAGGCTCGAGAAAACCCTTCGGAATAAGACGGGAGAACAAAAATGTTAGTTTTCCTCAATAACTCCATTTTACCTTGACCGGAAACTATTCCCAAAAAAGAATAATTTTTTTTAAACGGACCATCTGAGATATTCGAATGTACTACAAATGGATCTTCGTACTTTAACAAGGCCCCTGAGTTCTGATCAAAAAAAACGTTTCTTTCACTATTCATAATCGGACCGGCGAAGCAAAATTGAACCTTGTGAAACTCTTTCGCAACTAAGGGGATAGCGCGGACCAAGTCGCAGTAGCCTTTGGCTTGGCTTAGATGTCCGAGAAACAGGATTTGGTTGGGATCGTAATTATCAATGTCGTTGACGTCGTATTCATCGGCCTCTATGGCTTGGTAGAGCACAGCCACTCTATCATTTGGAACGAGAGACCGGAACTGATCGCGAAGGCACTCGGCTTGAACGATAGCCAGCGATACTGAGCGGCAGGCCCGGCGGACCAAATACTGAACCAGGGGGTGAAAGGTCCTGAAGTTGAGCTTAAGGTGCCCGCCCCTTAAATGAATCACTGTTTTAACACCAAACAATCGGCAAATAGAAAGACACCAAATATCGCGGCCCAACCAGCCGGTCTGGGTAGCTGTAATAGGGTAATAAGCCAGCTTGGGTTTATGCTTAATCAGCATAAAAATCAATTTACCGATGAACTTGAAAAAGGCCAAAATGCTCTTATGATCGATCCTGCCTTTGTTGACGTTGGTTTTCCGGAAGTTGGTTTTTAAAAATTTTATGTCAAAAACCTCTTTCAGTCTGGATTCCAGAAAGAGCTTCATGCCCAGTTCCGGCCCTGAATATGGCGGCGGGTAAGGGCCGATGAAAAGCACTTTAGGTTTTTTCTGCTGTTTCTCCATATATGCTAAATTTTCAGCGTAATCGCCAGGGCTTCCTTCATCCGGGCGCACCAGTTCTCCACGGATAACTCTTGGGCCTTTTGAAAAGCGGCCCGGCAAGCCTGTTCATATTTTTCCTTGTCGGTCAGCAGTTCGGCCATGCGCCTGGCGTCTCGGCTCAAATCGCCGTCCAGGATCAAGCCGTTCCAGCCGTCTTTCAGATAATCGATTTCCGGCGGATGCGGTCCCCTGATGGTGATATAGGGCTTGCCGTAACAAAAAGCATGAACAATGGACAAACCGGACCAGCCCGGGACAAAGACCGCATGAACTTCCCGCATCACCTGGGCAATTCTGGCTTCGTCCACCACCGCCCCCAGCCAGGATATGGCTTGGTCTTTTTTCGCGGCGGCCTTGATCAGGCCTGCTTCCGGCCCGTCGCCGATCACGATCAGGCGAATCCCCGGCAGGTGCGACTTGAGTTCTTCAAAGTACTTCAGCAGCAAATCCAAACGCTTGCTCTTGATGAGCCGGCCGATAAAAAGCAGGACCTTGAGGTCCGACCTGTTGACCTCAAAACTATAGTTGGTCCAGATTTCGGCGGTGTCCAGGGTGTTGTTGGCGTAAAAGGCCTTGGTGGCCGGAAGTAAGCCCGAATCAACGGCCAGGTCCCGGCTTTCCTTGGTGTAAAAAATGATCCGGTCGTAGAGCTTGAAGAAGAACCTGGTCATAAGGCGGTCGAAAGCCGGGTTCCACGAGCCGGTCCGGGTAGTGGGATGATTGTAACTGACCAGTTTGAACCCGAACCAGAATTTCAAGACAAAGACAAAAAGAATCAAGGGCAGATGCTTTTTTTCAATGGGCATCAAAACAGCATCGAACTGGGTTTCCCGGAACAGCTTCCAAATGGCCGCGTATGTTTCTCGCCTGACGTGGAAATTGTTCTTAGTCGCTTTAATCTCCGCCTTGGCGAATATGGAGCGCCCCTGATCAGGCCGGTGCCCGATTTGACCCATTTGCCCCCCGGCCAGCACGGTCAGATCAAGCCGGCCGCCCTCGGCCAACCGGTTGAGAAACCTGGCCTTGTAATGATTGAGGTTCGGGGCGATCCAGAGGACTCTGTTCATAGACTAAGTCCATCAAACTTGATCAATCCCTGCAAGGCGCCGAAGGACAAAAGTGAATCAATTTCAAAATGGTGGCTCGTTTCTCCTTGCAGGTAACGCGTCCAGGTCCTTTCTATTTCTTCCCGATGGAAAATGTCATCCGGAAAATTGCTTTCATCTTTGATTATTCTTTCGATTTCCATTTGGTAGCGAGCATCTTTGCGATACAACTGCTGTGATAAACTCCAAGAACCCGAAGTAACAAGCACCGGGCGGTCGGGGCGGCCCATGGATAGAAGGTTTCGCCTGGTTTTTCCCAGGGTCGGCCTGATTCTTTTGGTTATTTTACCGGCGGCGCTTGGGGCTATGGGCGGCAGCCAGGTATTGGCATTGGGTATAAGAGGCAGAAGCGGGTTCAAGTAGTGCAAGGTCCATCGATGCAAAATACCGGCCCCCCTTAATTTGGAAGGAATCCCCAGGGCCAGATCGTAAACGCGGTTATCAAAGAATATATTTCTTTGATGAGTCAACGGCCAGAAGCAGGTGATCATATTGTAGGTGGGGGTCAAGCTGACATCGGCCCAGCGTAGCAGCGTATCCAAGCGGTCGGCGTCGTCTTCGGAGACGTCCAGCAAAGATTGGGCGTACTCTTCCATGGCCTTAAAATATTTTTCCCTGATGGACTGTCTCAGGTCCGGTCTGATAAAGGCCCCCAGCCGACTTTGGTCTTTCAGGGAATACGGAACAAATGAATGTAAAACTTCAACGATGCGGCCGGGATCAAACCTCCAGCTCACTCCCGGCGGGACGGTGAAATAGTGTTTGTTGAAGTTTTCGAGCAGGTCTCCGAGCAGAAATTCGGCCCCTGGCGTCCGAGCCACCGTGTCCGAAGTATGCACGATGAAATGAGCATGGGTAGTTTGATAGCTGCCGGAACTGATCAAGGCCGCTGCGTCCAAGGTATCCAGATACCAGTAGGGAGAGCGAACCACCGCCTGGTGTTCGATCCCTATCACCTTGGAAGCCAAGGCGGCCAGACGGGTTTCGGCGTTCGGCGTGTTGCAGAGGCTGATGCTTTTTAAAGGCGGGCCAAAGGCGGCGGCGGCGATTCGAGAGTCCAGGCCGCCGCTCATAAAAAGGTGGGGAGATGTACATACTCGATCGTACGCCCGAGCGGACTCCTTTAGAACCGAGGCGATCCTCTTGCCCCAAGCCCTGGGGGACAGGCCATAATCCGGACGATACCGCCTTTCCTTCCAGCGCCGGACTTCGGCCGGACGGCCTGGGGACAGGCCGGCTGTTTCCCCCGCCGAAAGGCAATTTACGCCGTCATAAAGTCCTTGCCCGCCCACATGCCTGGCCGTGTGCAGAAGCGACCACAACCCGACCGGGTTGATTCTGGGCGAATCTTTTTTCATCACCGCCAGGGCGGAAGGGAAATTGCCGGCCAGCCAGGTCCCGTTTTCCTGGGTGAACCAGACCGATCTGGAGGCGAACCTGTCGGTGTACGCGGTCATGCGGCCGGTTTGCTCATCAAAAAACACCAAGCTGAACGAACCGTTCAGTTGATCGATGGGGAAATCGCCGCCCGCCGTCAACCAAGTCTCCAAAACGAGGCGGACGGCCGAAGCTTGATCCGGGGGCAAGGGACCCAAACGGCCCAATCCGGTTAAGACCCCGCAAAAAACAAGAGCCGTGTCGCCTATTTTTTCCACCAAGACTTCAGGGACCCCGGAACGACTCCAGGCCCAGGCCATGGTCCTGAAACCGGGCGTGTGGGGTTTGACTTCAACCATCAGCGGAGGAACCCCGTCCACCGAAAAAATCCTTTTAAACCGTTCCAGCCGCTGATCAAAATCAGCCGGTTCACCGGCCATGGCCATCCAGCCGCCCATGTCACCGCCATCCTTTCGGCAATTGAAAATCCAGTTTGGGCGCCTCTATTTCCGGGAGAGACAGATCGACCTCATCCTTCGGCACGAGCGGCCATTTTTTTATACCCTTGGCCCGAGCCAGGGTGGGGATCATGTGATAGTCAATCCCCATGGTTTTTACGGCCAAAGCATCGACCAGAACCGGATTGAGGCCGCCGACCAACATTGAACAGGCTTTAGGCCGTCCGGCCATGGGTCCTTCGCCTTCCTGGGCTATGATACCATCGATCAAGGAAAAAATCCGCCGTTGAGGAGAGTCCTGCATCCGGCCGTCTTTATCGGCGTAAAGGGCGATCCGGTTCAAATCAAGGATGGTCCGCCAGATGGTGTCATTGCCTTTCCAGTTGCCGTGTTCGATGTGCTGCCCGAGGATTATTTCGTGTTTCTGCATGGAATCCCTGAAATTCCGAAAACCGGGCATTTTGTGAATCCCCAGCCATTTCCGCAACTGGCGATAGGTCTTGCGCAAAAAAACATAATAGGCCGGCGGGTACTGAGGAAACGAATCTCCGTCCGGCGGCGAACCAGGCCGGTGATGGGGCATACATTCCTTCAAATACACCATGCCGATCATGTTTTTCAAGGTCAAGCTGACCCCGGCCTTGCAGTGGGTCTTCATTTTGGCCACATTAATAATAACATCGGCGTTTAAGATGCTCTTGGAGACCAGATATTGGTGAGCGCCGCTATGGTGAAACTTGTCGGTAGTGCTGGCCCGGACGCATTTGGGGTCCAGGTGATCAATGGCCTGATCGGAAAGAGTATAATAATGGAGGTCGGGATTTTGGTCGAACTCGGAAAAAAGGCTGTCGCGGCCTAAATCAACAGTGACGTAGCCTAAAGGGTCCCCGGTCACGGTCTCATAATAAAAGTCTCCCTTGGCTCCTTCCCTGAGCACTCGGGGGCGCAGATCAATAACCTGAAGATTATCATAGCCGCGGGATCGGAGATGTTCGACCATGGCCTTGATCCCGGTAAACTTCATTATTTGGTCAAAATCGGCGCCGGCCACGGGGTTGTCGGCGATGGTGATTGAGCCTTGGCCTTGCAAGGCCAAGTGAACATAATCGATGATGGGCCTTAAAATCGAACCATGAATAATAGAAGTCCAAAGAGCCTCTTCACCCCAAAGATGCCGGGGACTGACCAAGTTAGGCTTGATGAGGACTGTATTTCCGGGTTTTATTATTTCCCCCAAAGGATTCCAAGCGGGCGTGGCTATGTTTTTTCCGTCCAGCCCGAGTTTAATTAAGAAATCACGAACCAGCGAATAAACCGAGTTGTTTCCGTTGGAATGCCCGGCCCAGGCCAATTCCGGATAAACCGCCGGCGGATCAAAAGGGGCTTGGGGGAAATACTGACTACATCCCTGGTCCCGAATAAAAGCTAAGGCTTTGGAAAAAAATGAGTTCAAAGTTTAGACCCTCGTATTTTTTAGACTGCTCACAAGGTCGGCCGCGACATAATAGACCTCTTGGACCGATATGTCTTGAACTTCTTTCTTTTTGATTATGACATGTTTCTTTCCATAAGGGCCGGTGGCAATCTCGTTGGTCCGGCCGAACAAGGCAATCACCGGCAGATTAAAAAGCGTCGCCACGTGCATCAGGGCCGAATCATTGGAAATAAACATGCTGCACAGACTAATGGCGGCCATGGTCTCTTCCAGGCTTAACTTCCCAACCATGTTAATAGATGATGAAACGAGGTTTTGCAAGATTTGATCGGCCAGGGGCTTTTCTTCCGGGCCGCCGAATAAGACGATCTGCAAATCAAAATTTTTTTCAAGCCGGACAATGAGGTCGGAAAAATTGTCCGCCGGCCACCTTTTAAAGGCCCAGGTTTCCTTACATCCTGGATGCAGGCCCAGGGCAAATTTGCCTTCGGTGTATCCTTGGTCACGCAACTTAAGCCGGGCCCGGGAGACCGTCTCCTCCGGCAAGACTATATGATGTCTTCCTTGATAAGCGCCTGCTTCTTTCCGGATAAAAGACAGTAATCTCAAGTTCGATTCCGTGTTGTTCCGGGAATAGTCAATATCCAGCAAGCAATTGAACACAAAATCATAGTTCCGGTAAAATTCCTTATGGGGCGAGACATGTTTGATTCGGGTGGGGATTCTCAATAATATGGGTAAAAAAGCGTCCCTGGACAAATTGGAAGGCAGCGCGCCCACGAAATAGGCGAATTTATGCCGATTTAGCTGAGGCCAGAGTTTCAACATCTTGAATATGTTGGAAATATCATAATTGATATGATGATATTCTTTAATATCCGGACAGAGGCGGGCCAGGGCCTCGGTATATTGATTGACCACGGCATGAACTTCAAAACCCAGGCGGGCCAGCTCATTAATCATGGGCAAGGCCATTATCCCGTCCCCTATCCCGCTGTTGATCTGAACAAGGACTTTTTCTCTCCCAGGTTCGGGGTTTTCCGGCCTGAGCCGCCAAAACAGATTAAATATAACATAAGTCAGGGCTTTTACGACATATTTTAGAGCAGACACAAACAAACCGCCCATTTTTTTCTTAACCGAACATTATGTTGAACCATCCCGCGACGGCGGGAGGCAATTTATCTTTGGGATGGAATATGAGCGACATGTCTGAGTAGCCATTTTTTGATTTCAAAAAACCGGGCCCTAGACCCTAAATACCACGGTCCCATGACTAAAACCGAAAATCCGGAAAGATCGTTTTCCTGAAGGAATTTATGGTATTCATCAATAATCAGGTGCCGCCGTCTGATAAGCTCCAACCCCTTTTCACAATACCCCATAGCACCATCACCTTTGCCTTGAACCACCAAGCCTTCCTGTAAGGCCCTGGTCGTCTCCGAAAAGTCAGGCCAGACCGGCCAAAACAGGACCATAATCTCAAAAGGCAAACCAACAATGGAAATGTCGTTTATGTGACGGACCAGCCACCGGAAAAACGAACCGACGGGACGCCTCAAAAAAGCCAGCGGGTTGGAAAGCCTCCCAAGCCTGGGCCGTTCCAGGGGTTCAAAGTTCAATATTTGCAGTGAATTGGGGCAAAGAAAATGACCGGGTCCCGACCAAGCCCCCTGGTTGGTCCTGGGGCGGCCGAATAGAGTCCGGAACTCTCGAGCCAAGGCCCCAATTATTTCCATCAAGATGTTCAGCCCTTCAGAAATCAAGCCTTCGACCTGGGCCAGGGCCCTCTCGTGGGGGAGCAAAAACCATTGGATCCTCAAGGCCGTGACCTCGGAAATAAATTTATCAAAAATATGGAATTCCCCTGTGAATTCCCGGGACAAATTGATGTTGTGTTTTATGGAATTCAGCTTCAGCAGCATCCCACGCAAGCTGACGCCTTGCCCCCAGGCCGTCTGAAAGACCAGATCAAGGAGCCGGCCCACCGCCGCTTCCGCGGCCAGCAACCAAGCCAATTGTCTTTGTTCCGGTTCATGGTCAGGACAGAGAAGGGCGTAGTCCTCACCCCATAATTTATTAAGATTGCTGGCAAAGAATAAATAAGGCGCAAACGGGAAAAGCGTATCCGAAATCACAAACGGGCGATGGGCGAAAAGGTAGCTGTCCAGGCTCTCTAAGAACTGAAAATCTTCGGTGGTCAAGCGGCACTTAGGACTAAGGACCAGGATCAGGTCCAAGTCGGAAATACCAGGGTCTTTGACGCTCCCCATTTCATAAATGGCTTTCACGTCCGAATGTCTTTTAAAATAATCGACAAACCTGGCCTTTTCCCGCTGATAATCCTCCAGGGGCCGGGGCCGGGGGAAATCGTTGAATCCTAAACGGCCTAGGTAAAATTCTCTAGTCACTAAATCCGCCGGCCTTATAGAGATGCTCGGTCAAGGTCAACATCGAATTGAGCAGGTCGTCATTTATCACGCCGTCGGCCACCGGTCGGCAGCGATACATCTTTTGGGCGTAAAAGGGCAGCAAGAGCGGATTCCATGACCCGATCAGTCTGACGGTCCGGCGCTTGGCCGGGGTGAACTGCTGGTCCCAATCCTGCCGGATGGCGCTGACCTTTTCCATAGGCCGCCAAATAGATTCCGGGACCATGGCCCTGACCAGGCCGAAGGATTCCTTTTTGGAAACATACTGCCCCTGGAGTTGCAAAAACAGGGCCGGAAGGATCATGAAATGGCTCAACACGCCTTTAAGGTGGTAGGGATTGGCCAGCCTCTTTCGCCTGGCGGTCAAGTATTGCCGGAGAATTTGGACCGACTCGAAAAAGCGTTCCCGGCTTTCCTGTGCCGAATCCCGCAGATGGAGCGCCAGTTCGGTCTTTTTGCCCAAAAGGCTGGTGGCGGACTGCCAGGCCGAAACAGGCAGGAAGGCCTGGCTGTAAAATTTCAGGTCTGATTCGAGTAAAAAAAAATGGCCGTGGTGCTGAAGGGGATCGAATTCATACAGGAACCTGGAGCTTCTGATAAAAAGCCTTTCCAGCTTCCTGATGGTCTGGGGGTCTTTCAGGGCCTCATTCTTGATGATAAACAAGGTGTCCAGGTCGCTGAACCCGGTGTAGTCCAAGGTGGACAGACTGCCATGTATATATGCGTCGACCAAGTAGGGCTGGAGTTTTTTAGCCACGTAGCGGCGAAAGCGGTTAATCGGTTGAAGATTTGAGGCTACGTAACTATTTGATTTATATATCTTTGCAATTATGGCCTTTTTATTTTTTAGCTTCAGGGAGGGCGGGGCCATTTTGATTTCCAAACCACTGGCCGCTTGGGCAATTAAGGTATAAATATCAGCAGTCGAGGGGAGATTAAAGACCTTAGTCAATTTTATTTTCTGTTGAAATATTTTTTGTTCGATAACTCGATGGGCCTTAGAACAAAATGGGTATAAAATCTTACTGAGGCTTGAAAGATGCGACCCGTTGAAATATAATGATAAAAGCTGGGAAACAGTATTGAATTCGATTCTCATTATTGACTTGTTCAACACTATAAGATTTCGAGTATATTATTGATTCCTTTTTTGGCATGTCTTTTACGTCTGATTTTCCGCTTAATTTCATAAAAAGGAAGTTTTGAAGCAATTTCCAGACTATTAGCTGAATTTGTAATGTTTGAAGATAGGAAAAGAAATGGTTCATTATTTATAAAAAAGTCAGTGCCCCCAGATTCAAGGTAACTTTCAATAAAAGATTCCTTATTAATTTTATTATAAAAATCACTCTCAATCAGTGCATAGCCAGGGATGCCATATCTAAAGGCGCCTAGATCAATAAATTTAAGTTTTCCCTCATTGTCAAAAATAAAATTGTCGGGCTGTAAATCTCCATTTATGATTGCGTTGGGAATGTTTTTTGGAGTTAAAGTATACAATCTATTTAAAATATTCAAAGAGTCGATTTGTGTAATCAACCTGTTTTTTTCAAGGATGTCCAACTTATCAGTCAGCTTTTTTATAAACAGTTCAGAATTTTCAGAATCAAGTTTATACTTATGAAGTTGCGCCAAACAAAAACCGAGTTCTTTAGCAAAATGTAGCGAGGTAATTTCCGGCCTAGATCCTTCAACAAACTCCACCAATAAAATAGGAGTATCAGTTGTTTCCGGATTGTCCAAGTAAACGATTGTAGGTACAAAATCAAGGGATTCCAGAAAGGATCGATGACGAAAAATGAATTCCGTTCTGGTTTTTGTTTCTTTTCGATATGCAATCAGTTTGTATTTTCGGCCATCTTTAGTTACAACAAGCCTTACAGGGTCTTTGGGCATCGTAGCCCAGCTAAGCTTTTGCTGCAAGCGACGCCTAATAGATTTTAGAGGATAGGATTTAAAATCCTCACCTAAAACATCTTGAAAACTGTACATTAATCTCACCGATATGAAGACGCCTTTTACTTTAAAGTTAATTACGGATCACAAACTATAACCAACTTTTTCCATTGTTTTACCACAAATATCTAAAAATATTTTCTTATGTTCATTACTCCAATTCTCGTAAGGTTCAAGTCGATCTTTTACAAACTCGTTGCCTTTAATCCGAGAATAAAGAAACCTGTAAATACTTGATCGCGTTTCGTTAATTTTCGATTTCTTTAAATTTATCCATTGATCTTCTGACAAACTAAAATCAAAGGGATTTAGTAAATTGTCATGAAAGTATAAATAATCATCTATGATACGTTCAAATTGAAGTAAAATCGTTCCTTCGGTCAGTAATTTTTCGGTAGTAGAAGCCCAATTCATGCATATTTTCTTAAACTTATCGCTCTCTATCCAGATTTCGATAGATTTTTTATCTTTTGGTATTAAATGTGTTCTTTTTTCATTCCGTCTGGCATAAATAGAAACTACAACTTTCCGCGGATCTCTGACTAAATGAAAAACGGCCTCAGGCTCAAAAACACTCCTTAGGCCTTTAACCGCATTTTGTAAATAAGAGTTTATGTCAATAAAATACTCTTTAGCAAATTGATTCTCAATAAACTTTTTTTCTTTTTTTAAAAACGGAATGGTGTAGTTGTCGCAATCTAGGTACCAGCTTAACAACCAAAATTCCCTGTTACCAATATATTCATGTTTAACTATTGCATTTAAAATGGGTCGTAATAAATGTGATAAAAAAGTCGTTCCAGATCTCCCCATACCCGTTATGAAAATATACTTCATCGGATTCACCTTATTATAGGGTTAAAATATTTTTTGTTAACTATTATTATCCCTTTTAAAGAAAACAGAACTTTTTCTAATTGAATTTTCTGAACATCTACAATAAATATAAGGTAGAAAGTCTATTTAATTCATAGCAAAAATCACGAAAAATATTTTTTCGATCAAACTTTTCATAAGCACTTGAATCATCATACCATATTGGGGAATTCACATTTTTAACCATATCAATTAATAATTCTGCTATTGCTTCTGAATTCGGCTCACAGCAAATGCCAGCATTTAATTTTCGCATAGTTTCGCTGACCTGACTCTCTGAACCAATATAAAAAATGGGGCGTTTTACTCCAAGATAATCGAAGAATTTAGTTGGATATACAGTTACATAATGCTCACCTACACAAAGTGGTAAAAATAGAAAACTTGATTGATGAATGACTTTTAGAAACTCGATATATGGTAAAAACTCTTGGACACGTATATTTTTGCTAAGGCCGTATTTTTCAATAAGATTTTGTTTATGATTTCTCTGACCAAAAAGAGTCCCATAGCAATTTATCTTTAGTCTGTCAGCAACGTTTTTATCACCCTCTATGGCCAGCTTTATTCCTGCTAGGACAGTTTCTGCGGCTAAATTTCCGTGAACAAACCCCGCAAAAGTGCCAGTTATTTCTTTTGAATCATTTTTATGGCTAAACGGAAAAATATTATTTTTAAAGAATTCTCCATCAAAACCATACGGGAAACCCCAAAAAGTCTTTGCATAGGCTATTTCTCCAACCTCTTTTCGTATATAATCAATTGCGTGATACGAAGCGGTTGTAACTAAATCGGCTGCTGCAAGCGTTTTTTTCTCCAGATGAAGACACACTGCCCTTCTCAATTTATTATTCCCTGCCATCGGCGTTAAAGCCCACGGATCACGGTAGTCTAAAACAATTGGAATTTGGTACAATTTTTTTAGAAAAGGAGCTAATAAGAAAGTTGAAAAGGGGGTGGCGGTTAAAAAAATGATGTCAGGCTTGTGTTCATTTATAATTTTATTTATATTTTTTTTGACTCCCTTATTCCACAGAATTCTTCCATCTGGAATAAAGATTGTTTCCCAAAGTCTATGCACAACACGGATAAGCGCATTTGGATTTTCAAGATTGAACGGATAAAAGGATGGCGTCCGATATACAGGAAATTGTTTTACAGAATCCAAAAGAGAGTGGTCAAATCTAGGTGTCCGGCCATAGTATCCCCGCTCAGGCGCAATAAAAACAGGTTCCCAGCCATACTTGGGGAGCCATTCAGCCATTGACAAGGCCCGGTGGGCCCCGGCTTTGGCACTAGGCGGAAACATGTACGAAATGATAAGAATCTTTTTCATTTTACAGTGCTTCCTACAATTTTTTGTTCTATTTCAATGCAAACGGCATCCATCCTTGCTTGCCAACTGTTTTGTCTGGCAATTTCTTGACAAGCCTTAATATGGATTTGATCTTTTTCAGCAAGCATCTTTTCTATGGCCCGGCCATACTCTCTACTTTCATCCGCTGTCTCGATAAGACCGGCTCGGGCGTATCGGGCAACCTCGGGCAAGGGCGTCGAGACCACCCGGAGTCCGGCGGCTAAATATTCATAAAGCTTAATCGGATTTACGCTCAGAATCAACTCATTTATTTTAAATGGAATTTGGGCCAAATCAAAAAACTTCATATATTGGGGAAGCTGTTCATACGGTCTTTCGCCCAAAAAATGAATATTAGGCCGATTGCTCAACTTTTGGACCGAAATCTGCTGATCCGGAGCTATCCGGCCGATAAAGACGAAGTTTACCTGAGGTAAACTATCGGCAACCCTCCCAATCAGTTCAAAATCAAACCATTTTGATACCGCTCCGGTATAACCAACGATGGGCGGCTTTAGAGAATACAACTCATCCTGGGGATCACGGGCAAGTTCTGGTACTTGGCAAAAATCTTCGTAGACCACCCCGTTCCTTATGACCTTAATATCCGGCCTGATAGCCTTTTTTTTCTCCCGCAAAAAGTCGGATATGGTAAAAACAATATCCGCGGCCTTGGTCAGGTTGTCTTCATTTTTCTTCACATTTTCATATATTTCTGGATTATCCGCGAAAAATTCCGGCGTGTCGTCGCAAATTTCTAGAATGCTTAACTTTTTCGGCAGGTCTTTGACCAGATCGTAATTACCTGAATAAAAATGCCATAAAACCGGCCTTTTAGGAAGATGGTTAACCGTCTCCTTGAGGAAACGACCATAAAGCCATTTATTAAGTCTCTTAATCGGTCCCAAACGACTCCCCGGCAGCCTGAAAAATATTTTTTCTTCCCAAGGGCGCTTGCCTCTGAAGAAAAAATAATCCTTCATCGAGGTCCAGCTTACATTGATGACCCGGTTATGTGCGGCCAGGATTTCAGCGTAATGAGTCGGCCGCCGTTTCATATAATTTCTCAGCGGCCCGGAAGTGTTTATAATGATTATTTCATCCCTGAGCATATCGTATCTGTATCTCGGGCCGCTATCAGTTTATCCAAAGGCAAGTGACCATTCGAAGGGGCAGACTGGTCTTAGTATAATATCGGGCAACTTGCCCACGATATTTTGAAAGGTAGGAATCCGAAATCCAGCAACTTGACAAGCCGCCTTGCAGGTCGGTCTTGCAAGAGACAAGAACATGAAGGTCCCCATTTGACGTCGGCACTTTAAATCCTCTACAGTCTTTGATACTTATTGTTTCGTGGAGACTTAATCTCCGGCAAAGCCCCCTAAAGATTTCAGCCGTCTCCTGGCCTGTATATTCCTGGGCCTCCTCAGCAGCAAGGTGAAAAGCTATCGCCACCTCTCTTGGCAGACCCACGGGCTTCCTTTCGAAGACCTCGTCCAATATTAACCATGCCATACTTTTTTTGTCAAGGGATATTGAGCGTTTATGGATGATCTCCCCTTCCAGTCGAGTATAACCCCAGTGCTCGCCGACGAAAACGTTCAAATCCGGACCGGAATTCCAGTTGTGGACTTTAACCTTGGCGTCGGGCTGAACCCAGAAAATCCCTCTTTCGATAAAACGGTTTTGTTCCTGGCCGTCGACCATTACGGTATTATGGGATTTGGTCGAACGGAATTCCCGGCGCTGGACCACATCGCCGCTGTAATTAAAAGTCCCGGGGTCGGTGATAATTTCCCGGCCCCCCACCGAAAAGGTGAAAGAGAGCTTATCGTTGTGGCAATGCCCGCCGTGATCATTTTGTCCGTTGGGAACGGCGGAGATGACCATCATCGCTTTGCCCGCGCGCATAACGTACAAGCCGGCGTCAGGAAAAGCCGCTGAAGACGGGGTATATGACCTCGATTCGGCTTTCAACTTGTTATAACGCTCATAACCTTCCTGGCCGAACAGCCAATAAGCCTCGGGCGGGAAACCCCAATCTCGAGAAATGAGTGTGAGATCGTTATATAGGATGGCGGCCAATGGTCCAAGGTGCCGGATATCCGTATCGCTTCGCCGATACAAGGGCAGGACCCGCCCGCTGTCGTTGTCCCCGATTTGAGGAATCCGGCCGGCATCGTTAGCCAGGGAAGTAAGCAGGTTCACGGAATCTTTTACTTTCTGGTGAAATTCTTCCGACAGCCGCCACCCTTTCCTCTGGGCGGTCTGAACTATCAACAGCAGCATTTCCGTCACAAAGCGCTGATAAGCGGTTGAACTTTCCCAGTTCCCGCCGTCTTGGTAAAATTGCTTGGCCGCCTCATTTTCTATTTCGACCAGGGCGAATTCTTCGGCTTTCCTGGCTCCTTTAAGGCCGGGCAAGCGCGCACTGATGACCAGAAGTCCCAAAAGGTCGGAGATATAGTGATTGGTGGTCCCCTGTTCGGACCATTCCAGGTTTTGTAATATAAAATCAAGGTGCTGTTGAAAAACCCGTTTCAAACCATTGGGGGAAAGTTTTTTAAAGGCCTCCGATTTACTTATAAGCTCGAAAGCCGCGAGCAAGTTACAGGCCCGTAAGGCGACTTCCATGGCGCAGGTCCAGTTAACGCCGAATTTCCAAGGGTTGGCCTTGCACCAATCGCTAAACAAGGCCAGGCATTTTTCAGCGTATTTTTCTTGACCGGTTAAGACATAGGCTTGGGCCAAATGAAGGGCATGATGAAACCGTGACAACTCCCAAGGCACCTTGGGATCGTCCGGAGAGGCAAGGTTAACTACTTTGATCCTCCTATAATAGCGAAAAGGATAATTTTTTCCGGATAGATAATCCTTATGCCATCTTATATTAAACTCGGCTGTTATTTTGACGTTTGGAAAAATTCGAAAATTATGGTCCAAAATGTTTTTACCTTTATCTACGATTTGTTGATGCTTTCCCTCAGAAAAAAGCGTGCTGAATATTTTTTTGTCAGAATTAAAAAATGATATCAGGAGCGATTGGGAAAAGATGTTTTCACAGCACTCAAATGAATGTGATATATTTTTGTCACATACCAGGCGCGACCTTGTCAATCTCCCCAGCCAGGCTCTCATAAAATCAATTATGCAAGCTGTACGATTAAACCAAATATTTCTCATTATTTTAGAGGACTAAAATTAGTTTTTTAGCTTTTTCTGATAAAGTTAAATTTGGCATCACCAGGATTTTCACAAAGGTAAATATTTCAGCCTTCATGAAAAGGAACAAACATAAAGAATAGATAATCACCCCTAATAAAACTGATCCGAGAAGAACAGAAATCTTCCCTAATCCAGCCTTATACATAAATGTTTTAAATATAATAACGCAAGCTATCATTACAAGCGAAGAAGCCAATGGTATAATAAATTTTTTAAAAATATTTTTTATGTCAAACTTATAATATTTTTCTAGCAACCAGAAAGAAAATAGGAAATGGGAGGGAATTAAGCTAATCAGATGAGCTATGGCTGTTCCAATAATCCCAATATTTTGTGTCAAAGGGAAAATAGTAACACAAAGGATCATTCCATAAATAGCTGTGGAGAAAAATTGGTATTGGGGCTTTCCCAAAGCGACAAAAACCATACCTCGCCTGTTAATGGTATCCACTAAACCGAATAAAGAAAAAATTTGTAAAGGAATAAGGGAAGGCATCCATTTTGGGCCTAATATGGTTTGGATAATCTCCGGGGCAACCAGAATAAAACCAAATGATATGGGAAAGGCGATTAATGTTATGTATTTTATGGCCTGCAGATGAATTTGCTCTAGTTTTTTAATTTTATCTTGGTACAGGACATTGACTGGGTAGAGAACCTTATTGATAATTCCCCCGAATTCTAAGGAGATTATTCCCCCCCAGTGCTGGGCGAATGTAAAATGCCCGACTGAAGCAAGATCTAAATATTTTCCTATGACAAGTTTATCAATTTGCGCTCTTGGAAGGGTGATCAAATTGTTTAGCAGTAAAAATTTTCCAAAATGTAAAAGGTCCTTACCAATCTTCCAATTAAAAATAAAACGTAATTTCCAGGGATAAGAAAAATAAAAAACTACTATTGCTGTTATAGAGCTTATTATTTTTGCAAACACAAAGCTCCAATATTTAAAGCCAATTGTTGCCATAAGCACCGCCACAATCGAGTAGGAAAGGCTTTCGAGAATATTCGGCCAAAAGAGTTTAGTCAACTTATTTTCTTTCGTTATACGCATTCTTGGTATAAAACGGAGTGTATCTAAAACTATCAAAAATGATAAAAATATTATTACATATTTAATGTCAGAATTATCATATATATCTGCGCCGATGGGGGCAGCGAATAATACCAGCACAGGAAATAATATTATACTAATTGCTAGATTAATAAAAAAGCCTGTGTAAAAAAGAGTATCTTCTTCCTCCGTCTTTTTTTGAATTACTGCTTGGCCTATCCCCATTTCACCAAAAATAGTTACTATCCCAACTATGGATAGTGAAAGTCCAAAAATACCAAAATCAGCCGGATTAAGCAATCTGGCTAAAAAAATGTTGCTGATTATGGTTATTACCTGTGAGAAAAACCTAATTCCTGTAATACTGCCGACATTTTTGAATAATTGTTTTTTAACCGAGTTTGTCATTGTTTATAAAGATGCCATTAATTAATGTTCATATTCTGTATAATTCAAGAATTTTTTTAAAATTTGAATCAATTTCCGAAGCTTTTGACATATTTGTGTATTTAAATTGATTTTCAAGTATATTTATTGTTTTCTCAAGCAGATCATTATAATCCCTGTTTTTGAATATTATTGTACCTTCTGGCCTCTTACAGACATCACTCGCAAGTGCGGGCACATTATAATACAAAGCTTCTTTAATTGATACTCCAAATGAATCGGTATTTGTTGGACGGATAAATAAATTTGCTTTATTGAGTATAGTTATTAATCTTTCACCAATAATAAACTTAAAATATTCTGTAAGCCCATTATCTTTAATTTTTTTTATCATTTTATTATAATATTGTGAATTTCCGATTTCACCTAAATAAAATAAAACTTTTACCTTAGGAAAATACGCCCTTAAATCATTTGAAAGCTTTATCATCAGATCAGCCCCATAGAGGTCATCTCCATTGTAAAATTTTAATTTCCATCCATTAGCTATAATGATTGGCTTACCTGAACGAATGAAATTTTTTACCCCTGCAGAATAATTATATTGTACCTCAATCTTAGTTGGTGGCAAAAAAGCGTCTATAACTTTAACTTTTTCAGGATGGCATCCCCATTTAATGATTCTGTCTCTATGTTTTGGATTAACCACTATTATATAATTTGCTAATTTTAGCAAAATCATTATTTTCAGTTTTTTCGTCCATTTAAAATTCTGCCAATTGTCTCTTAAGCTGTGGAATGATAATATAATTTTTTTCCTTTTTATTCGTGATAAAGTAAGAATAAATCTTAAATTCCATGAATGACCATGATAATGAATAATTTTATTTTTACAACTAAATAACTGTTTAATCCCCCAAAACTCTGGGTTTTCTAAAGGATAAATACTAATTTTGTCATCAAATTTATTTGTTTTGTTTGAATCAGAATATACATGTATAATATACCCTTCATCGCAAAGTGCATAGGCAAGCCTAGACACATGCACTGATACTCCGCCTAATGGTGGAGGAATTGGCCCAACAAGTGTAATGTGTTTTTTATTCAATCAATTAATCCTTCTGTTAAGTTAAGTTAAATAAAAATACTATTCACCTTTTCAGTAAATATTTTTTCTTATTTTGAATTTTTTTATAAAACCTAAATTTAAAACCTATAATATCTACAGCAAATAGAATTTTTATCGGAGTCGCACCTATTTTTTCATTAGTCAACCGCGCAGCTATATTGGAAATATAAATCCAACTAATTAATTTCTTAATACCTATATCATTCAAATAATTGTCTCTAAATCTCAATAATTCATAATAAATGCCTTTTTTTTTGTATCCTTTTAAAGTTTCTCCATCAAAAGAATATGCTTCACCACTTTTAACACGTATTGTTTCTTGGGTGTATTTCTCGTATTCATCTGATAAGCTAATCCATGTAAAAGCAATTAATTCATTTCCATAAAAGGCTCCAAAGCCCAATTTATCATTAAAAAGTCTTTTTAAAATCTCTGGCACTTTATTTGGTGTAGAAAACTTGTTGAACTTAAGAACGTCTTCTTTTGTTATTATTCTAAATTTAACTTCACCTTGGCTATTAAAATTGTAAGCAATAGGATTTATCTTTTGCTCAAATATAAGAATAGTTTTCCTTCTGTATCCAATCATTTTGGCAATTTTATTTTTCATTAAAGTGAATGAACTCATCTTTTATTCTTGAATCAACACAAGATGCCAAAATTGTCTAGAAATATTTTCTCTTCTACTTTATAACTTCTAAGTTTCCTTTTTGAAATTATTTTTCCTATTATAGAAGTTCCTGGATTTGTCCACCTATATATTTTAACGACCTTATCAGTAAATTTAAATTTATATGAATCTATTCCTGTGCCAAAGCAGTGATATTTTAACTTCTTTTGACAAGAATCATAAATATTATAATCAACTGACAAGTTACCAAGGTAGAATGAACGATATTTTCTAGTATATGAAGCATCGAATGCATATTTCCTGCTATTATATAAAATATTAAGCCTATAAGCTACCAAAAAACCGTCAAATCTTATTTGGCTACATGAGAAAGACATAGAATTATAGATTTCCCATAGAAAAGAATTCCTTATTTCATCATCGTAGTGTGTATGCTTATCATCTTCTAATTTTGACCTGGATACTTCTTTAATTTCGGAATACAACTTTTGATCAATTTTTTCTGAAATGATTTTTTCTAAATTGATGTTTTCATTGTCGATTTTTTTATATGCTTTTCTAAAATTATTACGCAAATTTTTTGAGTAATTTGTTGAAATATATTGATAATCCAACACATCTATAATGGGACAAGCTGAAAATATTGCAGCGTTTTCGGCTTCCAAGGAGAAATTATTCGAAAACTCAGGTATATACGCTAAATCTATAACATCATATTTGAAATTCTTTTTAAGCCATTCAAAAATAATGCTTGCGACCTTATCTGAATTATCTCTTGTAATAATATCAAGGAAAGTGGCGGCCCACTGCTGGCCAATGAATTCAAACGAAGTATAGTAAAAATAATTTTTAATTTTTCGTTTCACCAAACAAAATGGGGCTATAGCACACAGCTTATTATCTGAATCATAACAAAAAATAATGCATAATCTTTTTTTATAACCATACTTATTGCTATCTATATTTCCAAAATGCTTCCACCAGATTCTTTGCCACAAATATGAAGATGTTATATTTTTATTGTCGACCTCTTGCTCAAAATTCATCCACTCCTCTTTGACTAGATCAAATTCTTTTTCGGTAGTTATCGCTTTACACTTCATATTCTTACCCAATCCTCCAGCTCACTGCCGGTGCAGTACCATACCTTTTTCTTTCTTAAATACCGAAAAATTGTGATCAAACTTTTCCGATCATCAAAAATATTCGGAGTCTGTCTTTTTCCATCCACTCTCGCCGGGCTGATATGTTCCTGGATGGAAACCACCAAACCATTTTTTATCAAAAAATCAATTTCCCTTAATTTTAATTTTATCAAAAGAGGCCTTAAAATAAATTTTAAAAGGCCCTTAATGCCTTTCCGTTTTTTATAAATAGGATTAAGAAGATCGCCTGGTATAGTTGTGGGTATATCCAACACCTTATTTTTACCGAAATATTTAATATCATAAGCGGTTAAAGGGTTTTTATCTGTCCCGCTAAAATATTCCTCGGGGTTCCCTTCAACAGCAGCCCGGTTTGCGTAACGGCACCACCAACGGAAATCTGATCGATCTACGCTTTCATCGGAAAAAAGGTTTGATTTGTACCCGCAATATTTGCCACCTGTGGGCCATCTTCCGACAGCTTGTTTAAAAATGTTTCTCCCATTTGTGATCACTGATATTGCATGATTTAAATCTTTGTATGTCTCCCACTCCTGGCCGAAATCCCTTGCTTGCCGGCCCGGTTTCCCGTGGGTGGTCCCGTGATAGGCGACTTCAAAGCGGTCTTCCTTATCTATTGATGAATAGAACCTTATGCTTTCATCATCTGTATTGATAGGCTTAGATATCTGCCCCACGTTGGAGTCAGCAATAACGGGGGATCTTTTCCCGACTGGGACAAAAAAAGTCACCTTGATTTCTGGAAATTCCGTCATAATTTCCTTCAATAAAAAATCGAATGCCGAATCAGGCAACCTCTTAAAGTAGCCCCAATCATTTTCCAAATAACCCTTGTTTCTGCTTTCCATATCTACATAAGTATTACAAAGATCATCTATAAATAATAACACAGGAGAGTTTGCACCATTTTTCCATCTCATGGCAATACTTAATTTTCAAAAAAAATTATAAAGAGCATGACTTTTATAGATTAACCAGTACAGATCGGTTGCGAAAATAAGTTCTGAATGATTCACCCTTAACAGGCCAATATTTAGATTTCTCTGTTGTCAGATAATTGTAACCGTATTTTTCTATCACCGGTTCGGCGATTGTATTGATTAAATGAATTTCATAATGAGTAATGCTTTTTTTCCATAAGTCTAAAGGAACAGCGGATACGGATTCAAATTTTTTATTGGAAGTACTATTTCCTTCCCATGGTTTACCAAGTTGTGTTGGCTTAAGAAGACACTCTTGGAATGGAATACCAAGAAACGAAGAGACGTTTTCCATGGTGTTCTTAGTATGAGCTGCTAAGTCCTCATATTTTATGACTAAATAATTGTCCAAAGCAATCTGGTTTTTAAACAAATAGTAGTATGAATTATACAAGGACAATATAACTCTTCCCATGAAGGGGAAGCTTGATCGCTGTTTTTGTATTGATTTACGTATGGAAACAATAGTCGCATATGGATTCCTGACAATGTGGATAAAGCGACAATCCGGGAACATCCGCTGCAACACATAGGCAAATTCAGCATGTTCAACGGATTTTTCAACTAGGCGCAGGCTTTTTGGCATTGTCAAGCCCCCATGCAAGGAAACATACAACGCCTGTATAAATGATTCGAATAGCCCACCAATATTTGGCACCCCGTCAACTACATTCAAACATGACTCAAATCTATCAATATCATAGCCCTTGAATCCTACTGAATCAGAATACGGTGGGCGTTTCCCAGTTGCTTTTCTCGCATATTCTTTAAGCCTATTAATAATGTCTTCTTTATCTAGCATGGGTAGTGAACGCTTAAGAGCGTAATCTATTTGACACCCAATTAATTGAAAAAAATGGGACTCTGTGGGCATAACAAAAAGCTGACTATGTCCATCTAAAAGGCTTCTGACCAAACTTGTCCCACTTTTATGAGAACCTACGATGAAGATAGGCGAATAAGTCAATTTCTCACCCACCAGAGTCAAAATTCGCTAACCGGCAACCATAATGCCTTCTCTATCTCAAAGGTCGCTTTTGTGGTCTCGACCATACTTTCCAGGGATATGGGTGACCAATCCTGGTGGCCGATCAAAAAACCGGCGAATTGTTTGAGCTCCTCCAGGTGACCCTTTTGTGTTTTCGAGGAAGTTTCCTGCTTAAACTTGGTTCCATACGCGGCCAGGCTTTTAAAATTGTCGATGACTATGGTTTTTTGATCGACGTGTACTTCAATATATTCCTTGCCGTATTCTTTTGCTCCCTGCGAAGTATAAATCAACGAACAGACCGCACCATTCGCATACTTAAGGGCAGCCAAAACATTGTCGCCATGGATGACCGAACCGGACTTAGGATCAATGGAAGAAACATCTATTGACTCGATGGTCGAATCAGTGAGAAAGGAAAAAAAGTCGATCATATGGCAGGCTTCGCCGATAATCCGGCCTCCACCTTCCGGGCCGTGAACCCAGTGATCCAGGGGCATGTGGCCTGCATTGACCCTGTACAAAACAATAATGGGACTGAGGGGCTGACCGATCAGTTCCTTGGCTCGTAAAGCGAAAGGTGAAAATCTCCGGTTAAACCCTACTAAAAACGGCGCTTTTGTTTCCCGCAGGACTTGTTCCAGTTCACTCAATTCCTCCTCGTTCAGGGCCATGGGCTTTTCAAGGAGAATAGCCTTGCCGGCTCGAGCCGCCTCAATGGCCATTCGGGCATGGAGGTTGTGGCGGGTGGAAATGAGCACCATATCAATTTCAGGGTCTTGAAGCACCTGCTGGTAATCGGTGGCGGCGTATTGGGCTCCGAATTTTTTTGCGGTTTCTTGAGCATTGGTCCCGTTCCGGCTGGCTATGGCTCGAATGTCATATAACTCAGATAAAGATGCCAAGTTCGGGAGATGAGTGCCCTTGGCGAAGCCGCCCGCCCCGATCAGGCCGACCTTTATCTTCCCGCCGGCGGTCTTGGTTTTGACTTCATAGCTTACCACCCTCTCCCGAGGTTCAAAAATCAACGATTCGTCAAAATTATAGGCGAGGATAATGCCCATAAGTTTATTATCCGGTGACTTTAATTGATCATAAATTTCCGGGGCGTCGTCAATCTTGGCTTCCTTGGAGACAAGGGAAGCGAAATCGATTTTCCCTTCATCGATCATCCTTAAATATTCTCCCATGTTCCTGTTTTCCGTCCAGCGAACATAAGCGTAAGGATAATCGATGCCCTTTTCCTCATAAAGTTCATCATAACGGCCTGGGCCATAGGAACAGGAGATTTTAAAATCAATCTCTTTTCTGTAAAATGGGCGTCTCTTTAAATTCATAGGGACGCCGCCGACAACCACAACTGTCCCTTTCTTGCGGGTCATTTCCATGGCCTGCTGGACAATTTCCTCGTCGGATGACCCGGCCGTTATTATGCAGGCGTCGACTCCTTGATCGTAGGTGTGCACCAGCACTTCCTTAATCGGGTCATAATGGGCCGCGTTGATGGCGTGGTATATACCGTTTTTTCCCGCCGTTTTCAGCTTGTCCTCGATCAAGTCAATACCGATGGCCCGACACCCAGCGGCTTTCAGGATTTGAACAGTAATCTGGCCGATAAGCCCAAGACCGATCACGGCCACATATTCTCCTAACCGGACATCCGCCCGCCTAACCCCCTGCATGGCGATTGCCCCGATGGTGGCTGAGGCCGCATCTTTTAGGCTCACCCCGTCAGGCACCTTTATGATTAAATTCCTGGGGACGGAAACGACTTCGGCGTGGACCGCCTTACCCAACCCGCCGCAAGCCACTCGATCACCCGGTTTAATATCGATCAGATTAGCTCCTACCGCGGCTACAATACCGGCACAACTGTAACCAGGGGTTTCCGCTGGAGGACTTTCTATCCCCTTTCGCATGGTTTGAACCGTCTTGATCGTCTCGATTAACCCCCTGTCTTTAATCATATCAACAGCCTTTAAAGCTTTTGAGGGGTGGCGTCCAACCTGGGCGGTTAATGATTCCTTCTTTGAACCCTTAACGCTGGAAATTTCAGTGCCCACACTAATGACCGAGTAGGCGAGACGAATCAAGGCTTCGTTTGCATCGCAATGGGGAAGAGGACTGTGGCCAACGATAATCTTACCTTTTTTTATGAATAGCTGCTTCAAATAACTCCCCCTGTCCCGGCCTCTATCTCATACACCCAAAATATGTTTTGCCAAAATCTGCCAATATATTCACGGTACCCTCAATTCGCATAAATCTATTTTACCCAGACAGGATATCTTGTCACCTGATTGAAATATTCTTTTCCTAATTCACTAAACCAAACAATTATAAATTTTTAACGTTCCTTTGTCGAGGCTCTGGCATGGTCAACAGACCATTCTTGAGCCATTACACTCGGTACCGGCAACCTGCTGACAGCCTCTTCAATTCCGCTTAGATGTAATTCTGTAAAAATTCTTTCAAGTTCTTGTTGGCCATGAGTAATAAGTCGTTCATACGATATTAAAATCCAACTTTTTGTACTTGAACTTGTTAACGGAATATAGTTGTCTATCGCCCAGGATAGAGCCCAATATTCTTCCTCGGTTTTAAGTTGACTAACAAACTTTATAAGATCGGGGCGTTTCTTTTCAATGAAAAATCTGTCATCGGGATTTACTGCTCCCGCAGAGGCCTTCCTGAATCGTAACCCTGAAGCGACAACGGCACATGGATGCCGGAGTATCAAGATTGGTGGGCGTGTTGGAAATCGTCTAACCATCCAGGGCAACATCCTGTTCATGGTGATAAATTTAACAACCAACCGCTTGCAGCGCAAAAGTTCTACGACTGTGTTATTGGATCCACGAGCTGCGAATTCCGGCCTCTTTCCAGACAGTAATTTAAATAGGAAATCTTCTACTTCAGGCCATTCTATTTCGGGGTCTACAAACGGACGAAAAGTTAACCCTAGCCTCATGCCTTCTGGGGTTCGCCTTATTCTGAGAATTGGCTCATGGATACGACAGGCACAACCTGCGGCAGCAAGAATATCGCCTAGCCAAGTAGTGCCTGACCGTGGCGAACCACTAATATAAATTGTTTCTCTTATGTCATATTGACGAAATTTCCATTTGAGATATTTCGATAAAATGGCTGTCTGAATTCCTAATCCAAGCCCTTTAGCCTTCATATATCCCCAACCAAAATTCCATTCAAGTATTATATTTATTTATTGAACTTTTCTTTAGCAGTGTGCCATAGATATTTGAGTATAAAACAGATATTTTCACGATGACTTTCAACCATCATTAAATCTATTGTTTTTCCAGTCTGTTACACAGTCGTTACCTCAATCTGCGGATTAATTTTTTATCGTAAAGAAAACCAAGCAACAACCGGACGCTGTTTTCCGCGGTCATTTTATCTGACTCTATGGTAAAATCCGGCTGAACAGGTTCTTCGTACGGGGCTGATACCCCGGTCATATTGGTGATAACTTTTTCCGCGGCCATCCGGTATAGTCCCTTGGGGTCTCTATTTTTGCAAACTTCCAGCGAACATTTAATGTAACATTCATAGTAGGGCAAATCAGTCATTAAACTACGGATAAATTTTCTTGATTCTTCATAAGGGGTTATAAAGGCCGCGATTACCAGCAGCCCGGCGTCGACCAGAATTTTAGACACCTCCGCGGTCCGTCGAATATTCTCTTTTCTGTCTTCAGGGCTCAGTCCTAAATCACTGTTCAAACCCCGGCGGATATTGTCGCCATCCAACACGTAACAGTGGAGGCCCATGGAATGCAGTTTAGCCTCTAAAAGGTGGGCGATAGTCGATTTCCCGCTGCCGGATAGCCCGGTGAACCAGAGAAGGCCGCGGGAATGGCCGTAAAGCAGTTCACGATCACTGTGGCTAATTTTGTTTTCATAAGGAAAAATAAGCGTCTCGGCCATATTTTTGACTTCGCTCCATTTCAATTCAAATTTTAAAATATTCCAAATACCAATTCACAAAATTACCAATTCCTTTTTCCAAAGCCGTGTCCGGCTTGAAACCCACAGCTTGCATCAGGTCGTCCACGTCGGCGAAGCTGGCCGGGACGTCGCCGGGCTGCATGGGCAAAAACTCCTTTTCAGCATTTCGGCCCAAGGCCGACTCGATGGCCTCGATGAATTCCATGAGCGGCACCGAGTTGTTGTTGCCGATATTGTACAGCCGGTACGGGGCCGGGCTAGAGCCCGGGTCCGGCCGGTCGCTGCGCCAATGCGGGTCAGGCTCGGGAATCCGGTCCATGACCCTGACCACACCTTCAATTATATCATCTATATAAGTAAAGTCACGCTTCATGTGGCCGTTGTTGAAAACTTTTATGGGTCGGCCCTTGATAATGGCTTCGGTGAAAAGGAACAGGGCCATGTCCGGCCGGCCCCAGGGTCCGTATACCGTGAAGAAGCGCAGGCCGGTCGTGGGCAACCCATAGAGATGACTGTAAGAGTGGGCCATGAGCTCGTTGGCCTTCTTGGTGGCCGCGTACAGGCTGATGGGATGGTCCACGTTGTCGTGGACGGAAAAAGGCATCTTGGTATTGAGGCCGTACACCGAACTGCTGGAAGCGAAGACCAGGTGCGGAACTCGGGTGTGGCGGCAGCCTTCCAAGATGTTCATGAACCCGATCACGTTGCTGTCGATGTAGGCGTGGGGATTCTTTAAACTGTATCGAACCCCGGCCTGGGCGGCCAGATTGACCACCCGGTCAAACTTATGCTCGATGAATAACTTTTCCAAACCGGGCCGGTCGGCCAAATCCAGTTTGATAAAGTAAAAATTAGAAAAAGTTTCCAGTTCCTTCAGACGGGCCAGCTTGAGCCTGACATCGTAATACTCGTTGAGGTTGTCCAAGCCGATGACCGTGTGGCCGTCTCGGGCCAAACGCCGGCTCAGATGGAACCCGATGAAACCGGCCGCGCCGGTGACCAGAATTTTCATGCCCCTTCCATCCAACGGCCTCCTCACCCTAAAGACCATTATCCCATATTATAGTAAGAAAACTTGATTTCAAACCGATCTTCCCTTCCGAACCTTGTCCTTGATTCTCTTGATGTGGCCCCGGCCCAACCCCTTGACCTCACAGCCCAACTCGAAATAACGCTCGATATTGGCGTCGTCGAGAATGCCGAAGCAGTCGATCACGGCCACGGGTCCGCCGGTCATTTCGATCACCTGGTCAGGATCAAGCTCAAGGTAGGGCTTGTGACGGACGGCCAGGACCACGGCGTCGGCCCCATCCAGGGTTTCGGCCAAACTCGGCGTCATGCGGAATTCGGACAAGTGTTCCTGGTTGCGGAAAAACCTGGCCCAGCTGGCGCCCGAGGCCGGGTAGGCGTCCTGTTTTTCAAGTTCCCACCAATGTTTGACGTAAGGATCGTGGGCCCGGACCTCGGCCCCCATCTCTGTCAGCTTGCGCACCAGGATTTCCGACCCGCTGTAACGGGTGTCGCCCACGTCTTCCCGATAGGAGACGCCCAAAACGGCGGTCTGGGAAGCGGCCACGATGCGGCCCATGTTCCGTAAGGCGTCCCGGACCAGTTGAGCGGCCCGCAAGGCCCTGGTGTCGTTGATATCGATGGCCGAGGGGGTGATTTTGAAAATATCGTCCTCAAAACCGAAAAGGTGTTTAAAGGCCCAGACCCCCAGACCGCCGTCCTTGGGCAGGCAGTACCCGCCGATGCCCGGACCGGGGAAGATGATGTTGCTGTGAGTCGGCCGGACCTTGATGGCGTTGATGACCTTGATCAGGTCCACGCCGTTGGTTTCGGCAAAGACGCTCCATTCGTGAAGAAAAGCCAGGATGGTGGCCCGGTAGCTGTTTTCCACGATCTTGCAGGTCTCACTCTCCACGGGACGGTCCAGGACGGTGAGCGGATAATCCTCGACGTTCAAAACATCGGACAGGAAACGAACCACCTTTTCCCGACTTTGATCATTGATTCCGCTGCACACCCGCCAAAAATCCCGGACCGAGCGGACGTATTCCCGGCCGGGCATGACCCGCTCGAAACTATGGGCCAGGAGCGGATCTTGCTCAATCCCCCGGCGCTTGAAGGCTTTTTTAATAATGGGATAAGCCACATATTCGGTGGCGCCCGGCGGGACGGTCGTCTCGATCAGAACCAGGCAGCCGGGGTCGATCTTTTCGCCGATGATCTTGAAGCTTTCTTCCAGGGCGCTGATGTCGGCATAGCCGCTCCGAAGGTCGCCCAGGTTTTGCTTGAGGAAATCGCACTGGACGTCGACCACGACCACGTCGGCCAGTTTCAGGGCGTCATAAGTGAAGGTGGCCATTAAGGTCCCTTTGTCCTGGACGCACCGGCGGATCAGGACGGCCACTTCCGGGTCTTCGGCTTCCACCGGGGAAAGGCCCCGGTTGATCAAGGGGATTTTCCAGAAACTTCGGGTGCTGGGCCTCTGGACGCCGATGACGAACTTGTTGGCTTGGCCTGTTTTTTTGTCCACGGCGTCGGCCACCACGCCGGCCATGACCGCGCCGACAAAGCCCAGGCCCATAACCACCACGATTTCCCGGCCTTTTTGCCTTTGGGCGGCCACGAGTTCTTGCAGCCTGAGATATTCGTCATGGTAAGCGGATTCATCCGGGAGTTTGAATTTCTCGCCGCCGGGACTGACGGAAAACTGGAGCGGTCCGGGACGAGCTTCAGATGATTCCCGATCAAATTCAGACCTTGGGGCCGGTGATGATTTTTCTGGTTTTTTTGTCTTCATGTTCCATCCGCCTTATGGAGCTTTATATTAGAAGGCCGCCGCACTCTTGTTTCCGGTCATAGGGATTGAAAAAACTGTTCCCTTCGAGCGGCAGCCAACCAGGGTCTTAAGATTCTTGATGCCTGTTTCTTCAGGAATGACCGTCAGTTACATTTGTCGCGCCCGCGTAAACAAGAAACCTTTAGGAAGATTTTTTCAACAATAACTTTAATTTCAAAGTAAATATAATATGTTCGCCGCCGGTTAAAGTCAATGCCGAAAAACTATCCAGTTCACTCGCCGAACCTGGCTTCCCCGTTCAATACACTTGAGCCTAAGCTTAAAAGGGCTTACCGTCAAGCAGGTAAGCCCTTGATTTTTCTGGTAGGCGGTACCGGATTTGAACCGGTGACTTCCACCGTGTGAGGATGGCACTCTACCGCTGAGTTAACCGCCTTTGTCTGTTTCATTATAACCAAGGCCCTATCTATGAAGCAAGGAAAAATTAGACGGGCAGCCGCGGGATTATTTCGGCCAGGTCTCGGCCCCGGTGAACCAGGTTGGCCCGAGCGGCCAATTCTTCGGAACTGGGATTAACCGCCACCTTGAATCCGGCCAGATCGAAAAATTGTGTGTCGCCGTCGCTGTCCCCAAAAGCTATCACCTCTTCAGGCGCGGACCCGAAGTTGTCCAGGGCCTGCCGGAGCAATTCCGCCTTGCGGTCAAACTGAACATGGATGCGGACGCCGCCGGTGGCTTTATCGTTTTCGAAAAGAATCTCGTTGGCCACGGCGAAATCGAATCCGAATCGTTTTTGAACCAGATCGCTCAGTAAAGTCAAACCCGAAGAAATCAATCCCAGTTTGAGGCCCCGCTCCTTGAGGTAACCGGTCAGACGGTCGACTCCGGGGTAGAATGGAACTTTCCGCACCACGGCCATCAATTCATCACGGGACAAGCCTCGCCAGACTTCCGCGTCCAGGCGGCAAAAAGTGTGGTAATCGATCCGGCCGGTCAAGAACATCTCCTGAAATTTTTCCGCCCGGCCGAACCATTGGCCCAACTGGAGGTGAATGAACTCCCACAAGCTCCGGACCTGGGTCAGGGTCCCGTCCAAGTCAAAAACAGCCAGTTTAAATTTGGAACTGTCCTTGGTCATGTCGCTTGCGGCCAACGGTCGAATCAAGCCAGTCTGATAAATATTTTGACAGATGGCGGTTAAAAATTCTATTTTAAGGCCTTCTTGACCTTAGGTTCTTAAGGCGGCCGTCATTACGGGAGGCTGGGCCATGGCCAAAAAGAAAAAAAATTCCCTACCGAGCCTTTATCGGCGGCTGATGCTGGGAGTCACCCTTTCCCTGGTCGGGTCCTGGCTCATTGCCGCGCTTCGCTTGAATCTCGTCCGCGACCTTCTGGCCTCGAGCCCTTTCGACACCGTCTGTTTCATTCTCGAGATTTTTCTTTTCACCATGACCCTTTTCGGTTTGTTGACCCTGCTGGCCGTCCTGCCCGAATTCAAAGCCCGCCTGAAACGAATCGATCACCTTGGCGAAAAAGACTGGTGAACCGACTTATTTTAACTCCCCCGGTTGCTACCTCAGGCCCTGACCCAACTCAATCGATCTGAGCAGCTCACGGGCTTCCCCGAAATCGTAACTGATCTTAAGGGCTTGCTTGAGTACTTGGGCCGCCCCCTCGAAATCTTTAACAGCCAGGAGGGCCCGGGCCAGATTGTAATGGATGTGTTCGTCATGGGGATTGACCCGGAGGGCTTTTTTATATTGCCGGACCGACTCCTCGTACCGTCCTTGCCGGCGATAGAGAATGCCCAGGGAATTGTAAACGTTCATGGTGTTGGGATTAATTTTGATGGCTTCCATGAAGACGGCTTCGGCGTTTTCATCCATATTCTTATCCATGTAGATTTCGGCCGCCTTTTCCAAACACCTCTGGGCTTCATCCTGACGGCCGAGTTTCAAGTAAACCTCGGCCATCTTCTGATAAGCCTGGGCAAAGGCGCTGTTGATTTGGGTGGCCCGCCTGAAGGCCAAAATGGCCTCTTCATAACGACCCTGAGCCGTCTTGATATAACCCAGGTTGTAATAAATTTCCGCGCTCTCGTACAGAGTCAAAATCCGTTTAAACCGGATCAAGGCTTCCTCGAGCCGACCGGTGTTCATTAATTCCACTCCCTCGTCGAAGGCTTCCTTGACCTTGACCGTCTCAGCGTCTTCTTCCGTCTCCAGAGTTTCTTCCACTTTTTTAATAAAAGTCTCCTTGGTGAAGGGTCGAAGAATCATGCCGCTCACCCCGGCCTCCCCGGCCTCGAGGACCTGCTTCCTGGTCACCTCCTCAACCATCAAAATAACCGGAGTCCGGGCCGAAGCCGTATCGGTCCGAATGACCTTAAGTAAAACCAGCCCGCTCATTTCGGGAAGATTCCAGGCGCTGACGACCAAATCCGCGTGAAAGTGCTTTAACATGGACCAAGCCTCGGTCCCGGTCGTCGCTTGCAGAATATTGGCCACACCCATCTCTTTGATCAGAGCTGCTTCGGCCCTGCGCTCCGCCGAGTCGCTGTCGACCAGCAAACAGGTCGTTGAAGATAGTTCAACCAAAATCCATCCCCGGTCCAAGGCGTTGACGTTTAATCTATCCGACCTCCCTGGTCGTGTCCAATCTTTATTTTGGCTTCGAGGTTTAAACCGGTTTCGAGAATCAATATGGCTTGATAAAACGACCGCCCAATAGGTGGAGGCAATAATTCGGCCGAGACCTCGGGCAGGAATTAAAGGCCTGTCTGCCTAAAATTTACAGTTAAATCAGGAAATAAACATGAACAGGCCCGGTTGATTTCAAGTGAATAGTCTGTTATAAGCTCTAAGTGGTTAAATGGTAGGGGGAAATCAGGATAAAAACAAAGTTTTTTGCCGTAAAACCGAGGTAAATGATGGATAAGCAAAACGTCAAAAAAATCTTGGTTGTCGGAGCCGGAGTAATGGGTCACGGCATCACCCAGGTCATGGCCCAGGCCGGCCTTGATACAAATCTGGTCGATCTAAACGAAAAGATTCTGAATCGGGCGATAAACCTGATCAGGTCCAATCTCGAGACATTATCTGAGTTCGGCCGGATTCAGACTTCCGAAATACCGGCTGTACTCAACCGGATTCATCCGACCACCGATCTGACGGCCGGGGCCAAGGACGTGGACCTGGCCTTCGAGACCGTAAACGAAGTGGCGGAGATCAAAAAACAAGTCTTTACCGACCTGGAAAGGGTATGTTCTCCGGACACGGTTTTAAGCAGCAACACCTCGTCTCTCGACATTTTCAACATCGCCGCACTGGCCAGGCCCGAACGCTTGGTCGCGGCCCATTGGTTCGCTCCCCCGCACATCGTCCCCCTGGTTGAGGTCTGCCCAGGACCAAAAACCTCTCCGGAAGCCTTGAACCTGGTCGCCCACTTGCTGGAAAAGGCGGGCAAGCAGGTAGTGGTCCTGAAACGGTTCTTTCCCGCTTATATCGTCAATCGCATCCAGTTCGCCATAACCAGAACCGCCTTCGAGATAATTGAAAACGGCTGGGCCGACCCGGCCACGGTCGACCTGGCCGTAAAGGCCAGTCTGGGCATTCGACTCCCCATCGTCGGAGTGATCCAGAGTTGCGACTTCACCGGAATGGACATAGTTAAAAACGCCTTGGGCGAAAAGCCGCCGAGATTTGTCACTGAACTGGTGGAAAAAGGCGACTTGGGGGTTAAAACATCCAAGGGGATATTCGATTACGGCGGTCGGTCCGAGGCCGAAGTCCTCAAAAAGAGAGACCGTCAATACCTGAAAGTCTTGGCCAAGCTGGAAGAGATCAAGGCCTTTGAATCCCTCTGATCGAGAGGTCCGACTCTGGAATTATTCTGATTCTTAACCGGACGAAAAAGATAACTGGAAAAGGAGGCGGGACATGATGGTAAAAAAAGTCGCGGTCGTGGGGATGGGGACCATGGGCAGCCAGATCGGTATAGTCGCGGCCCGAGCCGGGTTCCCGACGACCATGGTCGACGTTTCGACTGAAAAGATGGACCAAGGTCTGGCCGGCATCCGGGCTTTTTTGCAGACCCAGGAAAAAAAAGGCAGACTGGACCAGGCCTCGGCCGAGGCTATCCGGGGCCGGATAACCGCAGGCGCCGACCTGAAAACGGCCCTGGCTGAAACAGACCTGGTTGTCGAAGCCGTATTCGAAGACATCAAGGTTAAAACCAGGCTTTTTGAGGAGCTGGACCGGATCACTCCCAAGGAAGCCATCCTGGCCAGCAATACTTCCACCTTGTGGGTCACGGAAATAGCCGCGGCCACGACCCGCCCGGAAAAAGTCATCGGGACTCATTTCCTGATCCCGGCGACCCTGACTCCATTGGTCGAGGTGGTCCGCGGAACGGCCACCTCGGACGAAACCCATGGAACCATCCTCGACTTCCTGAAAAAATGCGGCAAGGAAACGGTCACGGTCCAGGATTCTCCAGGCTTCGTCATCAACCGCCTCTATTTGCCCCTGGTCAACGAGGCCTTTTTTGCTCTGGAAATCGGACTTGCCTCGGCCGAAGAAATCGACCGGAGCTGCCTCCGCGGACTGGGCCTGCCTTTAGGTCCTTTGGCCGCCGCCGACGCCTTCGGCCTGGATATCCTTTTGGCCTGCATGCAGACCTTCCATCGGGAACTGGGAGAAAAATACCGGCCGGCCCCTCTGCTGGTCAAATTGGTCAAGGCCGGTCGCCTGGGCCGCAAGACCGGCCGGGGTGTTTATGAATATTCGCAAAAGTAGGCGGTTGGGGCTACTCTCATCCTAATCTTTATCCAGGCGTGATTTGGCCGATAAAACCGGCCCGGCCCCCGGAAGCGCCCGGCTTTTGAAGGCGGCACCGATATTTCCAGCGATCTCTTCGGCGAATGGTCCGGGTTGGACGAACAGCCGCAAATCGCCCGGCTCTTTCCAATCAGGCCGGAAGGTATGCCCGGCCAGCCGGAGGTATTTCTCGGCTTCAGTGTCTTCAGCCCCCAAGGGCACGACTTCATGATTCATTTCCCCCCAGGTCGTCCGATATACCAAATCGGCTGAAAGCACCCGTCTTTCTTCCTCGGATTCTTCCAGATTGACCGTCAGGACCATTGGACCGACCGGATCGGGCAGAAGATCGAGGGTCTCGATTCGTTCTTCAAGAGGTGAAGGCGGAAAGGCTTCAGCCAAAATCGGCAACAGGGCTAAAAAACCTTTACGGTTCAGGGGCCGTCCTTCCTTGACCAGGCGCAGTTTGCTTTCGGGCGCCCAAAGACCGTTATGGATCAACCAGGCCGCGACTCGAACCAGCCGTCCGGCGGTGTAAATTGCTTCCTCGCCAGACCCGGACCCGGCTTGCAGGGTCCAACCGGCCTTCTCCCGAATGATGGTGAAAATCTTCGGCTTTAACTCCCGAGGCCAGACATAAGGTAAATCTTCCACCTTGGCCGGGTGGTCGGCATATCTGGCCATCAGCCCGGCGTTCAGCCGGACCAGGTCCCGGTTGTCTATCTTAACCTGTTCGGGATATTCGACCCGAAGCCGACCGGTGAGCCTGGAGTACAGGTTTAAAAGAAATGAGGCGATTTCCCGGCCGAAAGCCGACCGGCGTCCCTGGGGCCATTGAAAAAACCGGTCCAGGTCCTTGGTTTTTTCTTTCGGCCAGCCCCATCGGCCGATCAGGTCTTGCAGGATACGGTTTTTATGGCCGACGGTTTTCGGGCCGATCATTGCCCCCGGGACCTGGAGCTTAAACCAAACCGCCAGTCGGATCATTTCCAGCGCCTCGGGGCTTAAATATTTTTCGGCGAAATCCAGGGTCCTATGGATGGTTAAATGGTAAGCATCGATCGGCAACCGGTCGACTCCGGCCGCCAGCACCTCGGCCTTGACCTGGTCACAAAGCATGGGCGCCTCCGGACCGCGTTCGATTTGATCCAGAAGCAGGACCATTTTCAGGATGGCCTTGAAAGGGTCTTTTTGGGCCTTATGCACTTGCCAGAGGGCCGCGCCCAAATACTCACGGGGGCCAGGTCTTTCGGGATAACCCAGGTCCAGGTAATTATCCGGGTCAAAGGCGGCCGTTTCGATCCGAGCCAGGCTCGCGGCTGCCTCGGTATAGAAAACGGCGTCGGTCTCGGGGGGCATAACCCACCAGAGGGGAATCCGGCCGGCCAGATGCAAAAGCGTTCGGTAAAATTCTTCCTTGACCAGCAGGGGCATGACCCGGCCCGAATTTTCCTCGCCCAGTTCACCTAACCTGTTGGCCCGGACGTCATGATGGTCCAGGATGAAGAAATGGACTTCGGTGTGGTGCTCAATTCGGGCCCAGGCGGCTAAAAGTTCCGTCTTCTCCTTCAGAAGTTCCCAATCCCGCCCGCTGAAGCCGGTCCCGTCCACGCAAACCCAGTAGTCCAAGTCGGAAGCCCAGGTTTGACCGATGGAGCCGGTGCTGCCCATGAGCATAAGTGAAGCGATTTTGGGGTGGGGACCCAAGACCAGTTTCCGGTCCCAAGTTTGTCTCAGCCCCGAGGCTTGATAAATCCTGAAGAATCCTGATCGGTCGAAGCCGAATATCCCTCTGGGCGCCTCCTCGGCCGGGACATATCCAGGCGTATCGGGCAGGTTTATCTGGAGCAGCAAGGGAATCGTCAGGAAAGCTGACTGGGTCCCGGGCGAGGCGTAACGGAGCATCTCCCGCATCCGCATGACATTATTTAAGACAAAGGCCTGGTGATTGCGGATCAGGATTCGTCCTGACAGCTTAAGGTTCATCGAACCCCTGAATTCAGCGAATCGCCGGTCCTCAAGCTCCAGCTTGGGAACCAGCCTGATTTGGACTCATTTCGAGGTTTTTTCGGTCGACGCCAGGACAAAGAGAGCCTGGATTGGGTAATGGTCGCCGGCGCTTTCCGGGACAATTCGGGCCTCCATGGGGTACAACCCGGGGGAATGGAAAATAAAATCTATGCGGGGTTTGATGGGCAACGGCAGATTGAATCTTAAATACGTCCCCCGAAAATAATCCAGGGAAGGCCAAAGGACGTCATCAAAACGGTCGGTCATCATGCGGATCGGCTTGGACAAGGGGAAGGTGTTGAAATCGCCGCCGATGATGATTTCATCAAATTTTTTGGGGCCGATCCAGTCTAAGAATTGTTTTACGTGCCGGCTATGATTGGTCTCCCCTAAAAATTCGTCTTTCATGATATGGAAAATGCCGGGCAGCCTCTCGTCGCCGGCTTGCTGGAGCCCGCCAAGCTGGGGATTGAGAGTTTCCAAATGTATGGTGCAAAGGAGTATCTTTTTCCCGTCAACGTCAACCTCGGCGCACAAGGCCGTGGGTTTTTGATAGCTGGAGGGAAAACGAATCGTCTCAGGATTGGAAAGAGGCCGGTCGGACATAATGGCCAGATTGCTCATGGGCGACATCTCCCGGCCGGTGACGTAATGGCTGAAACCGAGCAGTCCGGCCAGGTCCTTCATTTTTACCGACCAGGGCGCCTCCTGGATGAGCAGGACCTCCGGCACGACGTTCCGGCGGATCACTTCGGCGATCTCCGCGGCGGTCGGGATAAGCTTCGGATCGCTGCCGATGTTATGAGTCATGACCGAAAAAACCCGGCCGGCCGGAGGTTGGTCAAAGTAGGCTCGAAAGATCAAAAAAACGACCACGACCACCAGGACCACTAAAACCAGGTACTTGAATTTTTTGATTTTCATCCCTCGCTAGCCTCTCAATGCTTTTCTATTTCCGGGCCGGCCCATTGGTATCCTTGGCCGTCCAGACCGGGACCTCCGGCCGGCCGCCCTGAATTTGGAACGAATAAATTCCCTGGCCTTTTTCGTCGTAACGTATCGTCACCTGGGCCGAGCGGAGTCCCTTGGCCGTAGGCTGGAATTTCACTTGAAAAATGGTGCTGCCGAACCTGGGAATATTGGGCCGGGGGGCCTTGACCACGGAAAATTCCCGGCTGTTTTGGCCTGATATTTCCAAGTAAGGCGGCGAACCGGCCAGGTTCAAGTCCCTGGGGCCCAGGTTCTGAATGGTAAAGGTCCGAACCTTTGTATCGCCGGGGAGCACCGGACCGAAATCCGTATGATCGGTCGGGTTGGGTTCCTTGGCCCCGTTCGGGATGTTCAGCCCGTTGCCTTCCACATTTATCTTCCTGGGCGTAATCCTGATGGTTTTCGAGGACCGCTCGCTCAAGTCGCAGGGACAGACGTCTTTATCGGCCTGGCCGGACGTCAGAGCAGCCGGTCCGGCCTTGGTCTCCGGACCGCTCCCGCCGCCCGGGGGGGCCCAAACCTGAAGGCGATAGACTTCGAACTTGGCATTGGAAGCCAGGTCCGCTGAGAAGAGGGCTAGTTTGTCACCAAGGGCCTTCCGGTTATCGAATTTGAAAAATTGAGTGCCCTTAGGCGAATCCAGCCAACCCGTGAAACGAATTTTCCCCGGATTTTTGGGATCGGGCTGGACATACATCCGCAGCCTGGCCCGGCACCAGGGGTAGCGGACATTACGTCCTATGGTCAGGGAATCCCATTGGTTATCCTCTTGTCCCGGAGCAGCGATGTTTATATCCGAGGAATCCGCTTCGGCAAGAGCCGGATAGCCGATTTGCGCGCCCAAGACCTGAAAAC
>Ga0209270_1000792_pt1 | contig 56248 bp, 61 predicted proteins | sample MTBAKSrepl1MetaG_FD_187456 | JGI IMG/M metagenome (GOLD analysis project Ga0209270, IMG submission 187456) | Enrichment culture microbial communities from Arthur Kill intertidal strait, New Jersey, USA, that are MTBE-degrading - MTBE-AKS1... | ecosystem: Environmental > Aquatic > Marine >... | reverse complement strand
GTTACCCTCGAAGATATTTATAAAAAGGTTGTCGATTTGCAGCAGGAGGTTAAGGAGATCAAGAAAGGGCTTCTCGAGGAACCCGAACTACGTGAAGATTTTATCCTGCGAATGAGAGATATTGAACAGGAAAAAACCATTCCTATCAAAGACTTTGGGAAAAGATACGGCCTGAAATAATGTATCGGCTTGCTATGCGCCATGCGCCATACGCTCCCTAATTCCCCTCTTTGAGAGGGGTGGCACGTAGTGACGGGGTGTGTTGCCGTTACGCTTTGCGCTTTGCGTAGTTGTAGTTGCGCCATGCGCTAATGGACTCAATGACTGTTTTTTCGACTCGATGACTGTTTCATGACTTTTTCATGACTGTTTTTGACGTAATAAACTCAGATGACCTGATGTCCATTAAAACGCGTCCCCTAAAAATTGACATTAGAAACGTAAATAGTAAATCGCTGGAGCCAGAAAAAAAGTTAAAGTTCAACTTTTTTGTAACTCATGAAGATAAAATATTCTCAACATATTGAAAACAGATTAAGTTTGAGAAAAATTCATCATGATTTACCGAAAAAGATATATGAGGAATCTGAGGAAAGATATTTTGACAAGGCAACCGGTTATAATATAGCAGTGATGGAGGTTGAAAACTAGAGAGGCTATGTTAGCATACGTCTTAGAAGGACAAATTGCTAAACTGCTTACACTACATCCCCTGAAAGAAGGACAGAAAGAAAAAAGAATCAAAGCCGGCCGATGGAGGAAGATATAATGAAAGAATTTAAAGTCTTTTATGATGAACAAGAAGATATACTATATCTTGCACAGGAAGGTCAGGAGGAAGAAGTTATTGAGCTGGCCCCGGGTGTGCATATGGAGATGGACAAGTCAGGGAATCTCATCGGGGTAGAAGTATTTCGTGCATCACATTTGTTTAAAGATGTGCTCAAACCAATGGAGAAGAAACTCCAGACTGCCTAAGGATTATAGATTTAATTCCATTGCGCAGCGTTAACCCATTCCAGTCCCGCTTTGTAGGACTCACTTGCAATGCGAAGCATTATTATTAAAGAGCAGACAAAGCCACAATCCAACAAGGGGAAAAATTCCAGTCCCGCTATGCGGGACTAACTTCCAGTTCAGAATGAACTCAATTCCAGTCGCCTTGTCTGTTCAATGATATTTGACATAATCAAAGAATGTTCCGGATAATACAAAGATTAAAATGTACCGAAATACAAATAAATTAATAAAGCATGAACAAACAACAGTTGGTTTTGAGAAACTCTGGACATGGCAAAAATCTCATAAACTAATGCAGGAGATTCATAAATTCTGCAAAAGTTTACCGAGAGATGAGAAATACAGGATTAAAGATCAGATAGAACGTTCGTCTTCATCTGTTTGCGATAATATATCTGAAGGTTACACATCCTACTACTATAAAGATAAAATTAAAGGATTCTATACGGCAAGAAAAGAAGCTGGCGAGACACAGAACCATTTGCGAAAATTAGAGGGAAAAGGTTACCTCAACCCAGAAAACTCACAGACTTGGATCGAAGAATATGAAGAGGTTATTCGCGGTATAAACGGTTATGTGAACTACATTCGCAGTAAAAGTGGAGCCAAACGATAAAGTTCTATTCACACTGATATTCTGGTTTCCAGATTTCCTGATACCCTGATAACCACAACCTGATTTCCTGATAACCTGATATCTTCTAACTGGCTCCCTTCCAATCGGAACGATTAAATTTGATAAACGCAATTGACGCAACAAACGTTAAAGCCGGTTTATGCTAAAATTAACTTGAAGCGAAAAAGGGAGGGTTAGAAATATGAGCAGCAAAACCTTGGATAAATTAATAGATGATTTCAAACAACTGCCTCTGGATGATAAAGAGTATGCAATTGATATTATAAAAAAACAGCTTATAGAGGCTAAAAGAGAGGCTATTGCAAAGAGGGCTAAAGAGGCAATGGCCAACTTAAGAAAGGGAATGACAAGAAAAGGAACGATAAAAGAACTCTATAAGGATCTGGAAATTGATTAAAGTAACATGGGATCCGGGTTTTAAGAGAATTTATAAAAAGAAAGTAAAGAACAATGAAGAACTTAAAAAGAGATTTTGGGATGTGATAGAGTTATTCTCAAAGGAACCTTTTAATCAGCGCCTAAGAACCCATAAGTTGACCGGAAAACTTGAGGGGCTTTGGGCATTTAGTGTTGCTTTTGATTGTCGTGTAATCTTTAAATTTTTAGAAAAAAACGAGGTTTTATTGATAGATATTGGTGGACATGACGAAGTTTATTAATTTGGGTAACATTGAATGTAGAGTTTTTGAAAAGAACTTTTGAACATAGAACTTAGAACCTCGCTCCTCGTACCTCGCTCCTCGCTGTCTTGCTTCATTCTCCTTTCTCGCTTTTCTCGCCTTCAACCTTTCTCGCTCTTAGAGAAACGCAACAAACGCTTTTTGCTTTACGCCATGCAACTTCTGTTGTGCTATAATGAAACCTGACAGGACCTTTATGGACAAGAAGGAGATCAAGTAAACGTACATGAAAAAAACCATGAAACCCAAAGAAATCGACTATCTCCATATCACAGTGGATAAAAACATATGTGGGGGTAGGCCGATTATTAAAGGAACAAGGACTTCTGTAGCCAATATCGCCGGATATTATCTAATGGGCTTGACGCCGGAAGAAATACAGAGGGAACTTCCCCACCTTAATCTATCGCAGGTTTTTGATGCTCTTGCTTTTTATCTTGATCACAGAGAAACAATTGATCGGGAAATCGAACAGGATAGAGAAGAAGTGGTATCGAGAGAATTTCCATCAGGAAAGTATTGATTGTCCAAGATTTCTCTTTATCTTGACGAACATGTCCAGTTAGCTCTTTCAGAATCATTAAGAGCAAGAGGGGTTGATGTTCTGACGACACAAGAAGCGGGAAATATATGTATTCCTGATGTGGATCAACTTATCTTTGCTAAAGAAAATAAACGGGCCCTATTTTCATACAACAAGAAACATTTTGCAAAGATTCATTATGAGTGGATGGCTGCAAACCAATCACATACGGGAATTATTCTATCAGATCAATTGACTGTAGGGATTGTACTGCGTCGATTTATGAAACTTTACTTTTCTCTTCCTGCTGATGAAATGAAAAACAGACTTGAATATTTAGGTAACTGGAAATAGAAACTACTCTCAAGAAACCGGATACCTCCAGCTTATTGTGACTCGATGACGGTTCGACCCTAAGACTCGATGACTTTTTTTGACGCAATGAACGCAACAAACTCAATGAACGCTATAAACAGTTTTCTTATTCCTCGTACCTCGTGCCTCGTGCCTCGAACCTCGCTCCTCGTCCCGTCGTTGCGCTTTCGCTTGTTATGATATAATTGTCTTATCAATTGGTAAGAATTGTCAGGAGGTAAAATATGAATACTATAGCAGTCAAGTCCTCAAAGAATAAAATTGTAGTAACTTTTGATAAAACTAAATCCAATATGGATATACTTTTAAAATTTATTGACAGACTTGATATAGAAGAGAAAGCAAAAAAAATAGACTTTAGTAAAGATATTCTAAAAATAGCTGAGGAAATTAAAAGCAAATGGTGGCAAGCAAATAAAAAGAGATTCTTAAAATAATAACGATGAAGGTCGTTATTGACACTAATATCCTGTTTTCTGCATTCCTTTCTGAGAACTCTCAATACAGAGATTTATTATTTGACGAAAAGTATGAATTTTATTCTCCTAATTTTGTTTTTCTTGAAATTTTTAAACATAAAGAAAAAATATTAAAATGCACAAAAGAATCCGAAGAAGAAGTATATGGATTTCTGGGTAAAATACTGAAAAGGATAAGTTTTGTTAAGGAAGATGTGATTTCAGTTGAGAATTATGAAAAGGCTAATGGTTTGTGCAGAGAAATCGATGAAAATGATACACCATTTGTTGCTTTAGCGTTTGAACTTGATGCCTGTCTGTTTACCGGAGACGAAAAGCTTAAGAAAGTATTACAAGCTAAGGGTTTTGACAGGTTCTTTCTGACAATTTAAATGTTGATGCAATTTCGCATGAAAATCGCCCGCCTGATCGTTCCTCGCTCCTCGTACCTCGCTCCTCGTCCCTCGCTCCTCGAACCTCGTTCCTCGTACCTCGTACCTCGTCCCTCGAACCTCGTCCCTCGTTCCTCGTCCCTCGCCTTCAACCTTTCTCGCTCTTATGAACTAAAAAAGTGAAAAGTAACAATCACGTAGTGTGGGATGACAGATTCGTCAAACGTGACGAGCGGAACCGCCTGAACAACCACAGGAGCGGCCTGATCTGGTTCACCGGCCTTTCTGCATCCGGCAAATCAACAATAGCCCATCTTGTAGAAAGGGAATTGTTCAACAAAGGCATTCGCACCTATGTATTTGACGGCGACAATGTCCGGCACGGCATCAACAGCAATCTAGGTTTCAGCCGCGAGGACCGGAAAGAGAACCTCAGGCGGATAGCAGAGCTTTCAAAGCTCTTTGTCGATGCAGGCCTGATTGTTATGGCCGCCTTTATTTCTCCCTACAAGTCAGACAGGGAATATATCAGGAAGAAATTCGACGGTGATAACTTCCTGGAGATCTATGTGAAATGTTCTGTTGAGGAATGCGAGAGGCGGGATCCGAAAGGGCAGTATAAAAAGGCAAGGGCAGGGATTATAAAGGAATATACCGGTATCTCCTCGCCATACGAAGAGCCGGAACATCCGGATTTAATTCTAAATACAGAGCAGGCTACCATCAAAGAATCAGCCCGAAAAGTCATGGATTTTCTTGAAGAGAAGAAATTTGTTTCCTTGTGACTTAGTTTTAAAGTAGAACAACTATCCTCTTTTAATGCCTTGAAAAGAATGAAATATTTTTTAAAAAAGTCTCTTCAGACTCAATTCAATGATGTTCATTTTGGAGAAATCTTAAGAGGCACTAGTTTAACCTTTTCGGCAAAGATTGCAATAGTCATGGTTGGTTTGGGTTCAAATATCATAATTGCGAGATATTATGGTGCAGAAGTAATGGGTGTTTTAGCAATTATAAATTCAATTTTGGCTGTTAGTGCAATTTTCACCGTTATGGGAACAAATGTTTCAATTCTGAGGTTAATCCCAGAGCATGTTGCCAAATATTCTATTAGCTCAGCTTTATCTACCTATAAAAAAATAATCTATTTTGTAATAGGCTTATCATTTCTGCTGGGTATAATCATATTTGTTTTTTCAGATTTTATTGCTATAAGAATTTTCTCTAAAGGACATCTGTCTTTTTTGATCGCATTGGCTGCTGTATTTTTAGTTGCAAAAACGGTTCAACAGATCAATACCGAAGCGATTAGAGCCCTTAAAGAGATCCGATTATATGCATTTGTTCAATTTTTGCCAAGTGGCTTGAATCTCTTATTCCTGGTAGTACTGACATATATGTTTTATAACAAATATAATCCAATCTATATCCAACTCTCAATTTTTGTAATCGTTTCCATAGTTACCTATTTTTTGATCAGAAGGGTATTTTTATTTAAAACCGGGTCGAGTCCAGAGCAAAATATAAATAGATTGTCTTATTCAGGAATATTATCAATATCTTTCCCAATGTTTTTGACTGGGGCAATGCATTTAGTAATAGGACAGACCGACATAATAATGCTTGGCATTATGAGGAGTGAAGCTGAAGTTGGAGTATATGCAATAGCCCTTAAATTAGCCCTTTTGACCAGTTTTGTGTTGATTTCCATCAACTCAATAGCTGCGCCGAAGTTTTCAGAGCTTTATCACAGCAACAAAATTGAAGAACTGTCAAATGTTGCTCAAAAGTCTTCAAAATTGATCTTCTGGACAACAGTACCAATTTTGGTTTTCCTTGTTTTATTTGGTAAATTTGTGCTTGGCATATTTGGCAGGGAATTTATTATAGGTTATGTTGCCTTGGTTCTTCTCGTCATAGGCCAGTTTATAAATTCTGCTTCTGGTTCGGTTGGCTATTTTCTTGATATGACTGGCCATCAAAAAGCGTTTCGGAATATAGTCTTTTTAAGCGCCATTCTGAATATAGGATTAAATCTATTATTAATTCCTGTCTATGGAATATATGGGGCTGCTTTCGCAAGCATGATCAGCATTAGTTTCTGGAATATTGCAGCGGCTATGTATATTAAAACAAAATTCGGTTTTTTAATATCTTATGTACCATTGGTTTTAAACAGAAGATAATGACAAAACTCCCTAATTTTTTAATTGTTGGTGCAGCAAAAAGCGGGACTACCTCATTGTTTTATTATTTAAAGGAACATCCTGAAATTTTCTTGGGTGATAAAAAAGAGCTTCGGTTTTTATCCAGTATGCCAGGAAACTTTAAAGGCCCTGGGGATGATTTGTTAAATATGACTATTATTAGGAGTTTTTCTGATTATAAGAAATATTTTCAAGCAGTGAAAATAGAGAAAGCTGTCGGTGATATATCTCCAGATTATCTTTATTATTATGAATCCTCTATTTTAAATGCAAAAAAACATTTGAATGATCCAAAAATAATTATAGTGTTAAGAAACCCCATAGATAGGGCATATTCTCAATATTTACATTTTGTAAGAGACGGTAGAGAATTATTATCATTTGAAGAAGCAATCGAAGCCTCAAAGAAAAGAAAAGAAGAAAATTGGGAATGGGCGTGGCAGTATATAGAGATCGGGTTCTATTATAACCAGGTAAAAGCATACCTTGAAAACTTTACCGCAGTGAAAATTTATCTATATGATGATTTAAGAAAAGATGCCTTATCATTAATAAGAGACATTTATGAATTTTTGGAAGTAGATACTTCCTTTATACCGGATTTAAGCAGAAAGTATAATGTGTCTGGTATTCCACAAAATAAGTTACTTCACAACTTTCTAACTAAACCAAATGTCTTAAAAAATGTGCTGAAACCTTTAATAAAAATATTCATGACAGAAGAAAATAAGCGCAGATTTGTTGATGGAATACGAACGAGGAATTTAAAGAAACCTGAGATGAAGATAGAAACAAGAGAATATCTTAAAAACGTATATCGTGAAGATATTTTAAAGCTCCAAACCTTAATTAATAAAGATTTAAGTCACTGGTTGAAATAAGAAATGTTCTTCGATTACTTAATTGTCGGCGCTGGTTTTGCAGGGGCGACAATAGCTGAGAGAATTGCAACGCAGTTAAATAAAAGGGTTTTGCTCATCGAAAAGAGAAATCATATTGCTGGTAATGCTTATGATTATTACAACGAAGATGGAATTCTTATCCAGAAATACGGTCCGCATATTTTCCACACGAATATTAAAAAAGTCTGGGACTATTTATCACGGTTTACAGATTGGAATAAATATGTCCATAGGGTTCTTGCGCATGTAAATGGGAAAGAGGTATATCTGCCGGTTAATCTTGATACCATGGAGCGCCTTTATGGGAGAAAGTTCACACCTAAACAACTGGAGAGGCATTTTGAACAGAAAAGGGTAAAGATTGACAAAATCAAAAACTCAAAGGATGTGGTTGTTTCACAGATTGGCGAGGAATTGTATGATTTGTTTTTTAAAAACTACACAAAGAAGCAATGGGGTGTTTATCCGGAGGATCTCGATGTACAGGTAACAAAAAGACTGCCACTTAGATTTAACAGGGATACGAGATACTTTGCAGACAAGTATCAAGGGATTCCTAAATATGGTTACACGAGGATGTTTGAAAAGATGCTTTCGAATAAAAATATTCATATTCTTCTAAATACTGATTATAAAGACCTAATTAATTCAGTCAAATTTAACAGAATGATCTATACCGGCCCGATTGATTATTTCTTTGACTACGTACATGGCAAATTGCCATATAGAAGTCTTGATTTTAAATTTAAGACATTGAATAAAGAAATATTTCAGGATGCAGCGGTTGTTAATTTTCCTAATGAGCATAAATATACAAGAATAACCGAGTTCAAACATTTCTATTTTCAAAAGCATCATAAGACAACGATATGTTATGAATACCCGAAGGGAGAGGGAGATCCATACTACCCGATCCCAAAATCCGATTATCAGGAGATTTATCAAAAATATAGGAAAGAAGCAGATAAGTTAAAGAATATTTATTTCATAGGAAGATTGGCAGAGTACAAATACTTAAATATGGATCAGGTGGTAAATGAAGCTTTGAAACTATTTGAGCGAATAAGAAATGACTGAATTGAATAAACAAGAAAAGAGAGAGACAATTGCAGCAGTTGTTGTTACCTATAACAGAAAGGAATTATTAATTGAATGTTTAGATGCGCTGATTAATCAAACTTATCTTTTGGACGCAATATACATTATTGATAATGCTTCTACAGATTGCACGCCTGAGTTACTTGTAGAAAAAGGATATATCAACGAAGCGTTATCCCCTGATAACGAACCTATTGAAGATATCAAAACTCTTAAACTACCTGAATTTGACAAAACAATCGATGTCCACTATGTCAGGATGCATGAAAATACCGGCGGTGCAGGGGGTTTTCACGAAGGAGTTAAAAGAGGTTATGAGGCTGGATATGATTGGTTGTGGTTGATGGATGATGATGCAGAACCTATAAAAGATTCCTTAGAAAAGATAGTTACGTTTACAGAAAAAGAAGGAATTAGCGCTTTAGCAAATTGGCCGATTGATAAAAATAATAAAGTTTTGTGTCAACATAGAGGCTATTTTAATTTTAAAGATGTATTTAAAATTATTATTCCTATAAAGGCAATCGGAGAGAAATTAGATTGTGTAGAAATAGATATTGCTTCTTTTGTCGGTATTTTAATTTCAAGAAAAGCAATCAAAAAAATAGGATACCCTCGAAAAGACTTTTTTATTCATATGGACGACGTTGAATTTTGTATTAGACTGAGGGGTGTTGGGAAAATATTGCTTATTCCCGATAGTATTATTATCCACAAGGAAGAAGTCAAAAAAAGATTACATAAGAGGTTATTATTAGGAAGACAATATTTTTTTCAACCATATAGTAAGTTATGGTTAACTTACTATGGAAAAAGAAACATTATATGGCTTGGAAGAAAATATTCATCTAATAAAATATTTTTTTATTTCAAAATGACAAAGTTTTATCTGAGAGCCATCATATCTGCACTTGTTATTCATGATCATAAAATTAAAAGAATTAAGTTTCAAACTTCTGCATATTTAGACGGACTAAAAGGAATATTCGATAACAAGAAACCCAAAAAAATATTATATGACAATTGAAAGTTATCGCAAGCGAAATGATGCAAACTTTCGCGCCGAATAAAGTCGCAGTCATCATCCTTAATTACAACGGCTGGAAGGATACTATTGAATGTCTTGAATCCTTGCAAAAGATTGATTATCCTGACTATTTGACAGTTGTCGTTGACAATGCCTCATCTGATGGTTCTATTGAAAAGATAAAATCATGGGCAGAGAAGAAGATAAAGGTAGTGGAGTACGAAAAAGAGACTGCTGAGCAGGGGGGGATAAAGGAGCTTGAAGAAGAACTTCAAAAATATTCGAACGATAAAAAAATTGTTTTGATTAAAAATAAGGTGAATCTTGGATTTTCTGGAGGTAATAATGTAGGTGCAAAATATGCTATAAGAAAGGGTTGTGATTATATAATTTTGCTCAACAATGACACCATTATACTGGAGAAGACATTTATAAAAAAGTTAGCCGAACCTTTTGAATATGATGAGAAGATATTTGCAGTGGGTCCAACAATTGTAACCCCATCCGGTGATTATGACGGTCCTTATATACATGAAACATTTTTTGGTGAAGTTTTAGGGTTAACCGTAAAAAATCAGTTCCACAAATTACTCAATCGTAATCCAGTCTATATTGATATGAAGGCTATTTCGTCTCATACGCCTGTTCCTGTCTATAAAATTTCAGGTGCTTGTATGGCTTTTAGAGCCTCTTTTTTGAAAGAAATAGAATATTTAGATGAAAATGTATGGTTATCCTGTGAAGAAGCAATAGTTGCCGAACAGGTATTAAAAAAAGGCGGAAAAATTTATTTTCAGCCGCTGACTCAAATACTCCATAAAAGGGCAAAATCACCGAGAAGCGACACAAGTAAAATCGGAATTCTGAAGAATCATTTCAGGCAGAGGCAGTATTTTTTAAAGACATATAGGGATTATGGATTGTTCAAAATGAGCTTAATTAAATTAATGCATAAATTAAGGTTACTATTAGAAAGCACAAGAGTATAATTTGAAAAAAAAGAGACTTGCGATTATTTGCTCAACGGATTATAAAACATATCCAATGGGCGGAATGATGTCCTTCATAGTAGATATTTTGCCTTATTTAGATAAAGATTTTGACATTACACTCTGGGGTGTTTCGACTCAAAATGAATCGGTGTTGAACGTTAGTCTGCACGGAAAGACATATCCTCTAAAGATATTTTCTAAGGTAAAACTGACAAAGAAGACCCTGCCGAATATACTCAGAGTTATGGTTGATATGCATTTAAAAGCAAAGCAGATTCTTTCAGAAGGATATGATATTCTCTATTTCCACGGTATTCCTTTAAGCTTCCCTTTTCTAAAAAAAAAGAGTAAAGAAACATCTCCCAAAATCGTGAACCATGTTCATGGCATCACGAATCCTTTTGCTGCAAACAAAAGCAGAATTGTGAATAATAAAATTATAATTAATTTGTATAACAAATATAGAAAGAATGTTGTACGGAAAAGCGATCTGATATTGCTTGCATCTGATAAAGAAGCATATGGATCTTTCCTGAAGGAATTTGATAAAGATGTATCCCAAAAGATACACTACATCCCGAATTTTGCCGACTTGGGTATTTTCAAAGTGCAAAATAAAAACGAAATGAGGAAATTATTAAATCTGCCTTTGGATAGGGACATCCTTGTAAACACAGGCAGGCTGAATATTCAAAAAGACCCTTTTCTATTGCTAAATGCGTTTGTATATCTGAAGAAGGAATTGCAGAGCAATGCACTTCTTTTTCTGATTGGAGACGGCGATTTGCAAAATAATTTAGAACAGAAAATTAAAGAGATGAATATTGCAGAAAATGTAAAGTTATTAGGCAGACTTGAGAGAGAGAAGGTAGCTTTGTGGCTGAACGCTTCCGATGTATATGTTTATACATCCTTCGGTAACGGATTTCCAATCTCATTGGTTGAAGCAGCAATGTGTGGATTGCCGATTGTATCAACCGATGTAACTGGTGTGCATGATTTAATCATTAATGACCGAACAGGGTATTTAGCTCAGGGAAGGGATTACAAAGACATCGCAGTAAAAATAAAAAGAGCGCTGGAAAACAAAAACAAATTAAGTGAAAACATTCTTGAACTCAGTAGAAGCTATTCAATTCAAAACATATCAAAAAAAATTACTAATCTGCTACTGCATCTTAATTAAATGATAAGGATTACCAAATAAACTAATGTTGAGTTTTTTATCTTATCTTTACACATCCTTTCTCAATATTCTTGTAATATTAATATGTATTATCGGGATTTTTTATCTTTTCAAAAAACCACTCTATACATTCTATATCGTTATTTTTACATTGCCATTTAAGAGTCTTTATCTCTGGGTAGGTACGAATATTGAGATCTGGAAGATATTGAGTGCTGCCTCATTATTAATATATGGGCCGACATTTTTATTGAAAAGTTACAACAGGATAAAAAGCAACAGATATTTCCACCTGTTACTGTTCTATATCTTTTATGCAGTTTTAATGACAATTATCTTTATTTTTGTAATACCCGAGCAAGATAAACATACAGTTACTGGCGGATTTTTTAAGAATGAAGGGCGGTATATTTATCAGATTGGATTATTTCTCCTTACAATCAATTTGATTCTCTGGCCGATATATGTAATAAAAAATGAAGAAGAACTTTTCAAGGTTTTCAAAATTATGGTTTATTCAGTAGTTGTACTCAGTATTTTAGGGATTGTTCAGGAACTTTCTGTCAATTTTATTAACTATGACCCTTTCCCCATTCATAGACCCACTGGTTTCGATTATGAAGGCGGGTCTCTGGTGATTCCAGAAGCCGAAACGAGACACAGGATGAACTCATTGGCAGGCGAGCCGAAACATTTAGGAATTGCTCTCATAGTGGGAATAATGATAATTCTCCTGCACAAATTGAACGGTAAGAAAATCATAAAATATGACTTCGCTTTTCTGACCATTTTCCTGATTTGTCTTGTTTCTACCTATTCAACTACAGGATATGTTTGGTATGGTGTAGTAGTCCTAGTTATTGCAATACTTTATAATTTTAAACTCTCTAAAAATATCATAGGTCTTTTGATTGCTGCTGGTATTACGATGTTAGCGGTATATTACAGCACCGGTGGAGAACCAACTCCATATATCGTTAAAACTATTAATAAAGTAGGGCTTGAAGTCCAGGATGAAGCAGTGTTTGATTTTTTAAAGAAGGAGCCTTACTATGCAATTACCGGGCTTGGACTTGGGAATGTTCATTTTTATGCCAATGATTATCTGCCTCCAAGATTCCCACTTTTTCGCGATACTCCTTTTAAAGGTAATAGCGGTTTTTTCCTATTGCTCGGAGATATTGGCTTTTTAGGAATATTTATGCTTTCTGTCTTCATTATAGGTTTGATAAGGTCGAATAAAAAATTGTCCAACTCATTCAACGGAACTCTATTGATTAACGATAAGATATTAATTCATTTTACTATTATTGCATCTGCAATGTTTTTGTTGCGCTATTTTGAATTCTTTTTTGTCATATTAGGTATGATGCTTTATCTTCATAACATCTATTCATACAATCAAAAAAAATCAAGGTTAAGCTCATACTACCAGTCAAGAATTTAGTTTTTTTTAGTCCATGAAATTAGATTCCCGAATATTATCGTATCTATTCGACTATTTTAATGATTCTAATATTGAATATTGTGTGATGAATAATTATGAAGACATGCCTGAAATTATACCCACTGATGTAGATATAGCAATTGATAAAAAGACTTTTAAAAAGTTAGATACCATTTTAACAATTATTGCTGCAAAGCATAGTGTTGAGATAGTACAAAAGATTTGGCACGGATACTTTAAATGTGCTTATATTCTATCACCATTGAAAGTTGATAACAGATTCAGGCTTCAACTCGATTTTTTTACTGATTTCAGTGCGAAGGGTTACCCGAATTTAATGCCAACTTACCTGTTGCTTGAGAAAAGGAAAAGATATAAGAACTTCTTTATTCCTGAAGCAGAAATTGAATTGCCGTTTCTTGTTATGAGGAGAATAATAAAAGACGATCTGAAAAAAGACCATATAGATAAAGTAAAGTTTTTAATTGAAAAGGATCCAATAAACGCCCAAAAAAACCTTGAAGCCATCTTGGGTAAACCAATCAGTGATTCAATAATAAAATCAATTGAATCGGGAAATAAAGATATATTTCAAAATCATTTAGGGGGATATAAGAATGCTTTAAAAAAATGGTCTAAAAAGAATACGTCATTTAAATATATGTTTAAATATGGTATTTCTCAATGCAGAAGAATTATGAACCGATTACTGAATCCGGTCGGTTTCTCCGTTGTTTTATTAGGTCCGGATGGAAGCGGGAAGTCGACAATAGGTAATCTTGTCCTTGAAAGAGTGTCGGGCAGTTTTCACGGTGGCAGAGTTCAGTACTGGAGACCTTATCTGCTACCTGCCATGGGTAGACTGAAATTCTGGAATCCTTCAGAGGAAGTTGCAATCAATCCAAGACCACATAACCATCCTGAACAAAACAGTCTTAAATCACTTGTAAGGTTTTTTTATTATGTGACAGATTATTTGATTGGATATCCTATAAAAATCTACTGGGCAAAAGTAAAAAAAAACATAATCATTTTTGACCGGTATTATTACGATTATCTTGTTGATTTATACAGATACCAGTTTAATATCCCAAAATGGCTGCCAAGATTTTTTCTTCCATTTATTCCTGCTCCTGATTTGACGATATATCTTGATGCAAATCCTGAGATATTACATAAAAGAAAACAGGAACTGCCATTACATGAACTAAAAAGACAGGGGCAAGAATTCAAGAAAGTTTTGCCTCTAATTCCAAATTCGATAATTGTTACAACGGATAAACCTGTCGTTGAGATAGTGGGAGAGATTGCATATCAGATTTTAAAGAGAAAGAGCCTTCAGACAAAGAAAATTTTGACCGGCTAAAAAAAACTTTCACTTACGACGTACAAGTTTTTAGGGCTGAAAGAATACAACTTATACGTGCAAGTTGCTAATATTTTGAGGAGTGCAGCCTTTTTAGGGCAGATATTTGAAGATTATCCGGAATCTAATCCTAACATTGAAACACTTGCTATTCTTCCTTCAATCAAAGATCCCCGCTGGATAATTCCTTTAAAAGATAAAGAGCTTTTTATTTCATCTCTTGCCCTCTACCAGCCAAGTCTTGTTAGAGCAAAACTTCTGAAAAAAATGACTGTTCTTGCAGCTAAAGGCGGATTTTCCAATTTAGCAATAAGAAATAGGGCTTATTTCCAAAGAAACGATGAGTCTATTAAAAAAATATTTAAGAGGGACGATCTATATTATGCCTTGTTTACGGGTACTGAAGGATGTCACAGAAAAGTGACAGTTCAGGTGATGGATGAAGAGGGCATTATACTCGGCTATATAAAGATTTCGGATAATGAAAATATCGACAGGCTCTTGAAGAATGAGGCTGAAAAATTGGGAGACTTATTTAGACTGGAGATTAGAACCGGATTATTTCCAAAGGTTATTTATCATGGCCCAATGAATGGTGTCAATATCCTTGTTCTGGATACACTCAAAAGTGTTCATTCGAAATTTAGAAGTAAACTTTCAGATGCCCATATCGACTTCCTGTCCGAGATTTTTGTGAAGACAGCGAGGGATTCAAAATATAAGGAGAGTGTATTTGCGAAGGGGCTGAGAAAAAGGGTAAAAGACTTGGAAGTTGAGAGGTTGAGTAAGTTGAGTAGTGTCGTGAATTTCATTGAGGATAGGATCGGGGATGAAAAATTACCCTTCGGGATTTGTCACAGGGATTTTACGCCATGGAATACATTTTTTCACAATAATAAGCTCTATGTTTTTGATTGGGAATATGCGGAAAGGGAATATCCGCCATTGTTTGATGTATTTCATTTTATAGTGCAGGATGGGGTCGTGGTAAGACATCTTAAGCCCAAAGATTTATTGAAGAGGGTTCTGAAGAATGAAAAAATGTTAAGTAAGTATAGTAGTTTAGTAGGAATTAAGGATGAATTATCAATGTCCCTGCTTCTCTGCTATCTCCTCGATATCAGCCTCCTTTATATCGAAAGAGAGAAAGGAAATCTTACTCCAACCACATCCAAAACCTTAAATATCTGGAAAGAAATGATGAAGATGATAGTTAATGGATCATAGTTAATGGTTATTCGTTAATAGTTATTAGAGAGCAGAGAAGAAAATGGTTAAAAGGGAAAGTTTTAAGAGTTTTGAAGAGTTGGAGTGCTGGAAAGCATGCACAGAGGTGAGAAGATTTATAACTGAGTTGGTAAAAAAATATCCAAAAGATGAGAAATTTCGATTAGTGGATGATATGCTCAGAGCTGCAAGGTCTACGACTCATAACATTGCTGAAGGATTTGGACGGTTTCATTATCAAGAAAATATCCAATTTTGTCGGCATTCACGAGGCTCCTTATTTGAGCTGAAAGACCAGTTAATTTGTTCTTTGGATGAAGGATTCATCACAGAAGAAGACAAGAACAAAGGCACCGTCTTGATTGATAAAGCCTTGACGCTATTAAACGGATATATCAATTACCTCTCAAAAAGAAAAAACAGCTAAAAATTAAGGAGTTAATAGTTATTGGTCATTCGTTATTAGTAAAATTATTAACGATTAACTGATAACAATTAACAATTTAATAATAACCAATAACAATTAACCAATAACCAATGTTAAAGGTTTTAATAAGCGCTTACGCCTGTGAACCCCACAAGGGTTCCGAGCCCGGAGTCGGGTGGAACTGGGCAAAGCAGATCGCGAAGTTTGCGGATGTATGGGTAATTACCCGTGCTAACAATCGTGATGTAATAGAAGAGGAGTTGAAACAATATCCAATCTCTAATCTGCATTTTCTTTATTATGATGTCCCAAAATGGCTGAGTTTCTGGAAAAAAAAGACGAGGGGGCTTTATCTATATTATTTGTTGTGGCAAGTTGGAGCTTACCGTCTTGCAAAGACGATTAATAAACAAGAGAAGTTTGATGTCGTTCATCATTTAACCTTTGGCAATATCTGGCTGCCGACTTTTATGCCTTTTCTTAATATGACTTTTATCTGGGGGCCTGTAGGAGGGGGTGATCAAATCCCAAAAAATTTCAGACGAGAGTTTTCTCTTAAGTCAAAGCTCCAAGAAACAATCAGAGATTTAATGCTCTCCTCAATAAAACTAAATCCTTTTTTTTTATATTCATGCAGGAAAGCCACTTCAATAATTGGAAGAACAGAAGAAACTTTACGAAAGATTCCTCGATCATCCCGCAGTAAAGCCATAAAAATGATCGAAACAGGCATTCAGGCTGAAAATATTCATATCACTCCAGGAATATTTTCAAAAAAAGATATGATTCAAATAATATCAGTAGGACGATTAATCCCGCTGAAAGGATTTAATTTGGCTTTAAAAGCTTTTTCAAAAGCAGCAAAGGAAAATGCCAATATGAGGTTGGTTATTGTCGGCGATGGACAAGAAAAGGGACGGCTTCTAAAAATAGGTGAAGAACATAATCAGAACAATGTATTGTTTACCGGGCGTATTGATCGAGAAAAAGTTCTGGGAATCATGTCAGAAAGTTCGATTTTTCTTTTCCCGAGCCTTAAAGAAGGCGGTCCTTGGGTTTTATTCGAGGCAATGTCGATTGGACTTCCAATAATATGTCTAGATATTGCTGGCCCCCGTGACATTATAACTGATCAATGTGGGATAAAAATTAAGCCTATCAATCCTGAGCAAACCATTAATGACCTTGCAGATGCGATTATCAGTTTAACAAGTGACTCTGATTTGAGAAAAAGGATGGGAGAGGCGGGGAGGAAACGGGTTCAGGAACATTATACATGGGAGAAGAAAGGGGAGTTTATAAAAGAAATTTACGAAAAGGTGATAGGTAATAGGTGATAGGTAATGGGTGAGGGTGGATTCAGAAATCTGAACAGTATGGCAGAAATCAAAGGACTTGGCTGTATACCTCTACAAACTGACTGCAAAGGGGTCTTTTAGTAGAGATTTTGGCTTGAGAGACCAGATTCGCAGGGCTGCGGTTTCTATACCAAGCAATATAGCTGAAGGAGATGAACGAGATACAAATAAAGATTCAGTAAGGTTTTTATATATTGCCAAAGGTTCGCTTGCAGAACTATTAACACAACTCGAAATTTGTAAAGAAATTGGCTATATAAGTAATGAGGAGTTTTTATATTTATCTGAAGAATACACAAAAATTGCTAAAATGCTCGGCAAATTGATTAAAGTCCGTTCCCATTACCCCTGACCTATGACCCATGACCTATAATCTAACCCATTTTTTGAAATGAAAATCTTATTGCTTCATAATTCCCACCGTTCAGGGTCTTCAAGTGGTGATGATGTTGTATTCAGAAAAGAATCAGAGCTTCTTGAGAAACATGGACATAAAGTTATTAGACTAAACCCCTCTAATGATGAGTTTGATAAAGGCAGTGCTCTGGAAAATTTGTCTGCCATTTTGCAAGTCCCATGGTCCTTTAATTACTACAAAAAAATAAAACGGTTGCTTGTTAAAGAAAAGCCGGACATTATTCATCTCCATAACTTTTTTCCTTTCATCTCCCCATCGGTATTCTATGCAGCAGCTTCAGCAGGAGTGCCTGTTGTTCAAACCCTCCATGACTTCAGATATTTATGCCCTGTGGCTTTTATGATGAGAAGTGGCAAGATTTGTAACGAATGCAAAGACGGTGCTTTTTTTAAAAGTGTTGAATACGGGTGCTTCAAAGGGTCAAGGATACAGTCGATCCCCATTGCATTTATGCTTAAATTACATTGGTATTTGAAGACTTTCAAAAAAAAAATTAACGGATATATCTGTCTGACTGAATCGCAGAGAAAAATCTTTCTTGAAGCGGGTTTTGATGAAAGCAAGCTCTTCATAAAGCAGAATTTTGTTGATGATACATTTAATAAGGAGAAAAATAACTTTGGTGATTATGCCGTTTTTATAGGAAGGCTCGGAGAAGAAAAGGGGATTAGGACTCTTATTGGTGCATGGAAAGACCTGCCGGATATTCCTTTGAAGGTTATTGGGGATGGGCCTGATGCTAAAGAGTTTAAGACGCTCGTTGAGGATATGAATATAAAGAGTATAGACTTCCTCGGATATAAACCATATCCTGAATGCATGACGATTCTCAATGATTCCAGGTTTCTTATAATGCCTTCCATCTGTTATGAAACATTCGGTCTTACAATAATCGAAGCGTTTTCTCATTGCAAGCCAGTGATTGCATCGGATTTAGGGGCAATGGCTGATATTGTAGAAGATCAAAAGACAGGTCTTTTATTCACACCAATGAATACACGGGAACTTGCTGAAAAGGTAAGATGGCTGTGGAATAATCCGGAAGAATGCAAACGAATGGGACAAAATGCTCGAAGAGAATATGAAGAAAAATATACCCCTGAGAAAAATTACGATATGCTGATGGGAATATATGAGAAAGTTCTATCCGGTAAAGTTAGTTGAGTAAGTCAAGTAAGGTTAAGTAGATTGAGTAAGGAAATTACAAAATCAACGTTCGAGACATTAGAAGTCTGGAAAGAAGCAAGAGCTTTGCGGCAAGAAATTTCGTCTCTCGTGAAAGCTTTGCCGGTTGATGAGAAATTCAGACTGGCGGATCAGATGGTGAGGGCATCGAGATCTGTAACTGCAAATATAGCGGAAGGACATGGGAGATATCATTTTCAGGAAAATATCCAATTCTGTCGTCAGGCAAGGGGCTCACTGTATGAATTACTTGACCATTTAACGGTTGCACTCGATGAAAACTATATTTCGGATGATATCTTTAATAATTTTAAAAACAAAATCTTTTCGATAGTCAAAATACTTAATGGTTATATCTCATATTTGAAGAAGCAAAAAGAAAACTCGAAGTGTTGAGTTGCAAAATTTTCGGTAATTCAGTTATAGAGTTATTTTGACCACTCAACAACTCGACCACTCAACTATAACACTTAACATAAAATGAAGGTCGCAATCATCGGTTCCCGGGGGATTCCTGCCAGATACGGAGGCTTCGAGGTTTTCGCAGAGTATTTGGCGAATGGTTTAGCACAAAAAGGGCATGAAGTCTCTGTATATTCCCTACCCGAATTTAAGAGCATCCCATTTTCACACCCGAAAATAAAACGGGTATACATTAAAGCCTCGAAACTGTCCTTTCTCGAAAAAGTCTCCATGAGCAGTTTTTCGATACTACATAGTGCATTCAGTGACAGAAACGATGCGATTATCTTTTTGGGAGTGTCCGGTGGTCTGCTGATGTGGCTTCCAAAAGTCCTTGGGAAGAGAATGATTATTAATGTTGACGGGCTGGAATGGAAGCGTTCTCGCTGGGGTGGGTTAATAAAGTTTGCCTTAAAGACGCTTGAGCGGCTGGCGGTTAAATGGTCTGATATGGTGATTGCTGATTCAGAGGCAATCGGTGAATATGTGGCATCGGAATACGGGAAGAAATATGAGTTCATACCGTATGGAGTAGATGTATGTAAGTACGGGCAGGATGATTGGCAGGAGATTAAAGCCAGATATCAGCTTGAACAGAACGATTACTACCTTATTGTTGGTCGCCATGTCCCTGAAAACAATTTTGATATCAGCATCAGGGGGTTCCTGCAATCAAACACTCATAAGAAATTAGTCATTGTGAGCAACCTGGAAGAGATGGAAAAATCACCGTCCGAAAAAGTTATATTCACAGGCCCGATTTATGACCGGCCAAAGCTTTATGCCCTGAGGGCAAATGCATTTGCCTATATTCACGGCCACGGTGTAGGCGGGACAAACCCCTCGCTTCTTGAAGCGATTTCGAGCAAGAACGTCGTGCTTGCTTACGATGTCCCTTATAACCGCGAGGTGTTGAGTGAATATGGATATTATTTCAAAAATGAAGATGAACTGAGCAGGCTGATCGGTTTTATTGAAAAAGATTTCAGAGAAGCCGACAGGGGAAAAATGCTGGACTACTATGACACGATACTAAAGGAAAAATACAATTGGGACACCGTCATCCGGAAATATGAATCATTACTTCACTAACCTCCCTCCCCAAAAACATACACCTCGTAGGTGTCAGTAAACTGATATTGTATGCCACCTCAAAAACCCCTATCCCAAAAACCTACAGCTAATATGCAGAATCTGACCCCTGAACAGGAAATAATCTTTTTATTGTCGAGGCTGAATCCTTCCGCTGATGTTCTGGAGAAGGCAAGGGGGTTGCTCGGGGATGCCGGTCATCCGGTTGATTACGGCAGTCTGGTTAGGCTTGCTTCGGCGAACGAGGTAACGCCGCTTCTTTATACCAACCTGGCCGGTATGGATAATGTTCCCGGAGACGTAAAGGAAAAGCTCAGGAATTCCTATCTCGGAACGGTCAAGAACAATGTCAGGAACGAACATGAAATGTTGGGCATCCTGGATATGTTAAAAAATGAGGGGGTGGAGGCCATACCTTTGAAGGGCGCGCTTGCCTCCGGAATGATATTCGGGAACCCCGGTCTATATCCTGCTGCCGACATAGACATACTCGTCAGGCCCTCCGGTCTCGAAAGGGCAGGGGAGATATTGAAAGGCGCGGGCTATTCAAAAAGTGAGGGGTATGACGAGAGAGATTTGCTGATTAGCCATTATCATTTCCTCTACCAGAGGGACAGGCATAATGTCGAGGTCCACTGGAATCTCGTGAAGAGGTATTTCGATATCCCGCCAGATTTCTGGTGGGGAGGAATCAGGAAGGCCGGGCATGAAGGCAGGGAGCTGTCGATGCTCCAGACAGAGAGGTATATCATGTACACTGTTTTCCGGCTTTTCGACCACGGGTTTAGGCCGCTTAAATTTTTTGTCCTGGTTTCCGAAATCGTCAATAAATACCGGGATGAAATAGACTGGAGGGGCTTTAGATCCTTTTCCCGGCAGTACGGGATGAGCAGGCTCTGTAACTTTACCCTGCGGTTACTCAACGACATGCTCGGAACTAAAGTTCCGGAAAATGTTGCAGGGAGCAGGGTCTTTGGCTATGGTGCATTTAAGAGGCTGGTGGTTTCTGGCCTGTTTAAGGAAGCAGGGAGGCCCCATCTGAGGATGTTCCTTTATACCTTCCTGCTGGATTCGCCCCTGGACCTGGCAAGGGTCATTTTAAGGAGGTTCTTCCCCCGGGCCGGTGAAATAAGGCTCCGCTACAATCTGCCCAAAAGCTCAAAAAAGCTCTACGCATATTACCTGTTAAATCCCTTCCTGGTTCTATTAAAAAAATCCCCCAGGCACTAACTCCGTCCCCCCAAAAACCATACACCTCGTAGGTGACACCTCCGAGGTGTAAGTAAAAGGATATTGGCGAATGGCATCCTGGGGGCGGCTCTGCCTGATGAAGTATCAAAAAAGATACGGGAAGACAAGGCTGTTAAGGAATTGGCAGTCCGGGTCAATGAATTATTGTTTTCGGAAGATGATCCTCCGGGTAAAGCCTTCAGGTATTTTATTTTGCAGGTCAGGGTATGGAGGCGTTCCCGCGATAAAATACTCTACTGTATCGGCCGTCTGTTTACGCCGAACGCTGCTGATCTGGCAACTATGTCCCTCCCCCCCTTCCTATCCTTTGTTTACTATCTGATCCGTCCTCTGCGTCTTGCAAAAACCTACCTTCTCCGACACTAACCCCCCACCCAAAAACCTACACCTCCGAGGTGTCAGTAAACTGATATTGTATGCCAACCCAAAACCCTAATGGCGGAAAAGTATCTTTCGAAGGAGATAGAGCTTTTATTTTTATTGTCAAGGGTAACGCCTGATCTGGCGACTCTTGAGAAGGCTCAGGTTTTAATCAATAACGTAGACAGGGATTCATTTAGGAATCAACAAAGATTGATGAACTGACGAATTTAATTTTATGCTAAAATTAATGAAAGTAAGCATCGGAGGCGACCTCTATGAGCAAGGAATACAGAAAACGGATCATTATTGATTCCAGAATCCATTTCGGAAAGCCCTGTGTGGCAGGGTCTCGAATTCCTGTCGAAAATGTGCTGGAACTGGTCAAAGAGGGTATTCCGTTTCAGAAGATTATCGAAGATTACTATCCCGATCTGAAATTTGAAGATATCAAGGCATGTGTGCAATATGCCGAAGACCTGATTCGCTCCGAGGAAATACACGCAGCAGTTGCCTGATGAAGATACTTGCTGATCAGGATGTTTACAGATTGACAGTCGACAAGCTAAAGCAGTGGGGACATGATGTAATTACAGCAAAAGAGCTTGGTTTGCATAAATCTACGGATGACGATTTACTAAAAGCAGGCAGAAAGACCCGGCGGCTGCTTATCACAAGAGATAAAGATTTCGGTTCGTTGATATTCCTGAAAACTCAGGAGTCTATCGGTGTCATTCTGTTAAGAATGGGACCAAAGACAATCGATAAAGTACACAATGAACTCCACAGGCTTTTCCAGGAGCAGCAAGAAGAAATCCTGAAAAATTCATTTTGCGTCGTAGAACCAAAAAGATATCGTATTCGACGTCTTGGTGAAAAGAAAAGAAGCTGAGGTTTTGAGATATTACCGGGAGGTCGTGGATTGGGAGAAGCTCTTTGGATATGCGAAAAAATACAGGTTCGAAAATACCCTGCGGGTAACCTTGCGCCTCTGCCATGAATTGCTCGGTGCGCCGGTGCCGGATCAGTACAGGCAGATCAGAAGTCCAAGGGCAAAGGTTCTATATCGCAAGGCTGTGAAGATGGTCCTTGTCGAAGAAGAGATCCACCCGTTCAATAAGGTCCTGTTTGCATTCCTGCGGGATGATGCTACGGGAGCGGCCGGTGTGCTGCTGAGAAGGCTGTTCCCGTCAATGGGAGAGGTTGTTGCGCGATACAGGCTCAGGGACAGGCCATTCAGGGCAAAGATCTACTACATTCTGAATCCGCTCATGCTCATGATGCGAAAACATCACTAACGAGACATCACTAACCCCCTCCCCAAAAACCTACACCTCGTAGGTGTAAGTAAACTGATATTATATGCCAACCCAAAAAACCTTACACCTCCGAGGTGTAAGTAAGATGGCAGATTATTTAGCGGTAGTGGATAATTGTAAAAGGACCAACTCTTCGTTATACTTTAAGCTATGAAAGATATCAAACTCACTGAAAACGAAAGGGCTGCTGTTTTGAGGTTTAAAGAAGTTCTGACGGCAAAATATAACATCCTTGATTTTTGCATATTCGGGTCAAAGGCAAGGGGAGATGCTTCCCCGGAATCTGATATTGATATCATGATAGAAATAGATGATTATAGGCCGGAAATAGAATCCGAAATCAGGAATCTTGCATACGAAATAAACCTCGAATATGACTGTTTTATAACGACAACTATATTCAGCAGAAAAGAACTCGAAGAAGGCCCTCTCAGCGAATCTCCACTTTATAAGACAATTGAAATAGAAGGTATGAGAGTTTGACCGTAGAAGAGAAAAGGAGAGCACTTGCAAAATACAGGATGAAACAAGCTGAAGAGAGTCTTGATGAAGCAAAATTTCTTCTCTCTGGGAATAAAAGTCCCCGATCTATTATCAACAGAGTATATTACGCAATGTTTTATGCGGTTCTGGCGTTGCTTATTTATGAATCGTATTCATCATCAAAGCACAGCGGTGTCCTGAGCTATTTCAATAGGCGTCTTATATAAGAAGGTATTTTTGAAAAGGAACTCGGACGTTATATAAATGAGGCATTCGAGCTGAGACAGCTGGAAGATTATCGTGAATATACTACTCTGAACTTGGAACAGATAACACCATATGTTGAAAAGGCAGAGTGGTTTTTAAAAGCAGTAAAAGAATATCTAATTCACAACAAAAATCTTCTTCAATAACCAATAACCTATCAAGCTCAACTGAAACATATCAATGCTTCCGGTGCTGATATACTTTTTGTTTCCCTCGGAGCGCCGAAGCAGGAGAGGTGGATGGCAGGGCACAGGGGCAGGGCTGTTCAGCTCGGGGTCGGAGCGGCGTTCGATTTCCTTAAGGAAAGGGTCAGGCAGGCCCCGGTCTGGATGCAGAATTCTTACCTGGAGTGGCTTTACAGGCTGCCCCAGCAGCCGGGCAAAACCATCTCCCGCATGTCGCTCGTCCCTGAATTCCTCCTCCGCACCCTCATCCAGCGCTCCCGAAAATAACCCCCACCCAAAAACCATACACCTCGTAGGTGTAGTTAAACTGATATTGTATGCCAGCCCAAAAAACCTTACACCTCGTAGGTCGAGATAGGTGGAATTGAGAAATTTGTATTAAAGGTGTAAGAGTTACTTTTTTATTTTCAAATAGTATAATATTTTTAAACGGAACAAAGAGTGGGCAAAAAGGGTATTTTAAAATCTATTAGAAGTTTTGAAAAGCTTGTTATCGAGCATAACGAAAAGATAGTTAAAGAAAAATCTAGGTCAGTCCCTGACCCTGGATTGATAAGATACTGGGAAAGAGAAATTGGTACTTATAGAGAGGAAATAGAAAAGGCAAGGAGAAGATTAAAGCGAGGGAGGTGAAATAATGTCGGTGATCAGCAGCAAAATGAACACTACTTTAGCAACTTTATTGAATGAATTGAAGGAAGAGTGCTTGTCAACCGTTAAATTGATAAACCAACTGGAACTTGAGACACTCTCAGATGATCAAATTGAAGAGGTTTTGGGTGAACTAATTGCCTCAGTCACTCATCTGAAAGTACATTCCGGAATAGTTAAGGAAGAACTGGAAAAAGATTAAATTGTTAACATCCATCTTGTGAGCGAGACCACCAATCGGGAGATGGTCTTGAATTGTGAAAAACGATGGCCACACTTACCTGATTTTAATCATGAGCAGCCCCAAAAAAACAATCCGCCGCATGTCTCTCGTCCCCGAATTCCTCCTCCGCACCCTCATCCAGCGCTCCCGAAAATAACCCCCATCCAAAAACCATACACCTCGTAGGTGTATGGTTTTTTTTCTGTTGATTTGATTTTGCCGGGGTGTTATGAAAAAATAATGAAGGAGCTTATGGAATAGATTTCAGCGCATGATATACGAAGATATTTTCATGGCATTGAATGCCAATAAAGTGAAATATGTTGTTGTCGGGGGGATAGCCCTTGTTCTCCACGGAGTCGTGAGGCTGACTGCTGACCTTGATCTTATCATTAAGCTCGAAGCAGAAAATCTCAAGAAGTTCGTTTCTGTAATGAACAGCCTTGCTTACAGGCCAAAGGTGCCTGTAAAGGCCGAAGAGTTTATCGACAATGAGAAGCGTGAAACGTGGAGAAGAGAAAAAGGCATGCAGGTTTTTAGCTTTTATCATCCCAAACAACCGTCATCTCTCGTTGATGTGTTCGTGGACGAGCCAATCGACTATGAAACTCTGGAGAAGGAAAGAGAAGTAATGCGCGCAGGCAGTATAAAGATACCGGTGGTATCCAGAAAACACCTCATCGCCCTCAAGAAGATATCGGGCAGGCCTCAGGATATAGCAGATATCAATGCTTTGAAAGAGGTTATGAAGATTGAAAAAGAAGAGCGGAAAAAAAGGCATTAGAGAAAAATTTGCTCATCAGATTACAAGGGAGCAGATTGAACAATTCAGGTGCATGTCGGCAGAAGTTAGGCTCCAGTGGCTTGAAGATGCAAATAAATTTATCGACACGTTTCTCGACAAAGCAAAGAGAACTCGATGGGATGAACGCTTCGGTAAAGTGGTCTCCGGGGTCAGATAGCCGTATATCATGCAGCACAGGCGCTTCTTTTAACCGAAGGCCAAGAAGCAGAAACACACAGGGGAGTAGTTACCCTCTTTGGACTTCTTTTTGATCATGACTGTTTTTGACGCAATGACACAATGAACTCTACAAACTCAAGTAAGCGATTAACGTTTTGCGTCTTTGCCGTCTCGCTCCTCGTACCTCGTACCTTAATCAACACAACAAACGCAATAAACTCAGGGACCCTAAAAAATCTTTTCACTTACGACGTGCAAATTTTCCCCTACACCCATAGGTGCCCCAAAAAACATACACCTACGAGGTGTAGGTAAACGGATATTGTAAAACACCAAAAAAACTAGACCTATGAGGTATATGGTGATGTAATATACTGACCATGAGGAAACATCCATTGTTAGAAGGAAGGGTTTATCACATTTTTACGAAAAGCATCGCTGGATTTGAGATATTCAAAAATGAGCTGGATTATCAGAGAATTTGCAGTATGCTGGACTATTACAGGGTTGAAAAACCGCCGGTAAGGTTCTCGATTTTTTCCGACATCAAGGATAAGGAAAGTTTTTATAAGAGGCATTTTACGTCACAGGACAAGATAGTTGAAATTATTGCCTATTGTTTTATGCCGACCCATATCCATCTGGTTTTAAAGCAGATGGAAAAAGACGGCATATCTATTTTTATGGGCAGAGTATTGAACAGCTATACACGTTATTTCAACAGCAAACATAAAAGGAAGGGCCCTTTGTGGCAGAGCAGGTTCAAAAATGTCTATGTCGGAGTTGACGAACAGTTACTTCACCTTACCCGCTATATCCATTTGAATCCTGTAACCGCCAACCTGGCGGAAGATCCTCAAGACTGGAGTTTTTCTTCATATAAGGAATATCTTGGCGAAAAACAGGCTGATAGGAACATATGCAGTTATTCAAGACTTTTGCGTATAGTTCCAAAAGATTACAGAAAGTTTGTAAATTCACGAAAAGATTATCAGCGCGAATTAGCCGGATTAAAGGAGTTGTTCCTTGAAGACTGACCAAAACCCTACACCTACGAGGTGTAAGTAAGGGACTTATGATAAAGGATTTGATTGTCTACTGGGTACCCCTGCTGGCCTGGATGGCATTTATCTTCCCGGCGAATTCCATGCTGGAGGCAGACAGCACTTCCCATATTATCGTCCCGATATTGAAGTGGTTGCTACCCCGGGCCGGTCCGGCGGCAATCGATATATTGCATTTCGGCATTCGCAAATTTGCGCATTTCTTCAGTTATGCATTCCTTGCGGTTCTCCTGTTCCGCGCGTTTCGTGCAGGGAAAAAGACGGTGCGTCCCGAATGGATCGTATATGCGGGACTGGTTGCGGTTTGCTATGCGGCGCTCGATGAATACCTGCAAACCCTCACAGCTTCGAGGACAGGCTCGCTCTATGACTGGATGATAGACTCGGCGGGGACTGTGGTTACCCTCTTGATTATCACTAGGGTTTCTTTTATAAAAATGAGGAAGGAAAATGCTTAAAAGGCTTTTCGATATCTGCCTCTCATCAATCGGCCTCATAGGCTCATCTCCTCTGTGGGTCCTGTTCGCACTGCTGGTCCTGCTTGAAGACGGGTTGCCTGTCTTTTATCTCCAGGAAAGGGTGGGTAAGAGCGGTAAGATATTCAAGGGGATTAAATTCCGCTCGATGATAAAGGATGCGGAGAAAGACACGGGCCCTGTTCAGGCGATAGAGAATGACCCGAGGGTGACAAGGGTCGGCAGGATTCTGAGGGCGACTGCCATGGACGAACTGCCCCAGCTTGTCAATATCTTAAAGGGGGACATGAGCTTTGTCGGGCCGAGGGCGTTGAGGCCGCAGGAAAAGGAAGTCCGGGGTAATCCTGAAGAGACCGATATCAAGAAGATTCCGGGTTTTCACGAGAGGCTGTCAGTGAGGCCCGGGTTGACCGGTATGGCCCAGGTGTATCTACCGGGTGAGGCCCTCCGCAGCGAGAAGTTTAAATATGACATCATGTATATCCGGAACCGGTCTTTCCTGCTTGACCTCAAACTTATCCTGCTTTCATTCTGGATTACCTTCAGAGGGAAGTGGGAATCACGCCAGGAAAAAGTGTAACCCCCAAAAAAAACTTACACCTACGAGGTGTAAGTAACGAGGTGTAAAGAAACTAACGGAAGGGAGACTGGTTTAAAACTATAGCTGATCCATGAGCCGCAAAAAACCTGCACTCACGGCCTGCGGATAAGGAGATTAAGATAAGGAGATGCATTTTATTATTTACTGGCTTCCGACGTTCTTATGGCTGGGTTTCGCCTTCCCCTCAAACGGGGTGCTTACCCATGACAATACGTTGCGCATTATTGCCCCGGTCTTAACCCGGCTGCTGCCTTACACAGAATACATAAATTTGGAACTTGCTTACGCGGCAATCAGAAAATCAGCTCATTTTTTCGGATATGGTTTGCTTGCTTTCCTGCTGTTCAGGGCTTTTCGTGGAGGCAGCAGGGAATGGAGACCAAAATGGTTGCTCTATGCCGGTGTCATCTCTCTGGCATACGGAGCACTCGATGAGTCCTTACAGGCGTTCTTGCCTCTCAGAAACGGCCAGTTTTCAGACTGGATGATTAATGCCGCAGGTGTTTTCTGCACGCTAGGGGTGATAATAATAAAGAACAGTCATCGGGTCAAATCGAGAACTGTTATAAAGACCATGAACAGTCAACAGTAAACGTGAACTGTTAAAGACTAAAGACCGCATAGCGGAACTATAACTACGCTCCCTTAATCCCTCAATTCCCGGATAATTTTCACACCGGATGATGTTCCTATCCGCGTAGCCCCTGCATCGAGAAGGGCCAGAACCTGCTTCAGCTTCCGTATCCCGCCTGCCGCCTTTATACCTGCCTTTTCACCAACGATAGATTTTATCAGCCTGACGTCCCTTATCCTTGCGCCTCCGGGGCCGAAACCGGTTGAGGTCTTTATGAACTCTGCGCCTGCATCAAGGACTGTCCCGACGACCTTCTTTTTTTCAGATGGGGTGAGATAGCATGTCTCGATGATGACTTTATGGACGAGCCCCTTTGTTGCTGCAATGACATCGGAGATGTCTTTTGAGACAATGTCCCATCTGCCTGATTTCAGCGCTCCTGTATTGATCACCATGTCGATCTCATGGGCGCCTGCAAGGGCGGCATTCATTGCCTCAAAAACTTTTGCCTCTGTAGTTGTCATCCCGAAAGGAAAACCCGTGACAGCGGTTATGCGGACATGGCTTCCCTGGAGGAGGTTTTTTACATCGCTTATATAGTAAGGATTTACGCATACCGAGTGAAATCCGAACATGAGGGCTTCATGGCAGAGCTTTTTTATGTCGTCATATACGGCATCTGGCCTGAGGAGCGTATGGTCGATGAGTTTCGCGATCTCTTTCTTATTCATGTATGAATATAAATCCCCCTCTCCCCTGCAATAAATTCCTGCTCACTCCTGCCCCCACAGTGAAGGGCCTTCGGCCTTGACGCGGGCAACGTAAGACCGGACCTCCTCTAAGTAGGCGCTATGCAGGCATTTTGTGATCCTTCCTCCTGCAGGGTATACCGTGCCGTCGACCTTTGAGACCGGCATGACCTCGAGGGATGTATTCGTAATAAAGACCTCGGATGCCGCGTATATGTCTTCTTTCCTGAACCCGCCCTCCGCGACATTGATGTCTTCCGTTACAGCAAGGTTTATGACCATCCCCCGTGTTATGCCGTCGAGTATCCCGCATTCAACAGAAGGTGTGCAGAGGATGTTGTCCTTCACGAAGAAGATGTTGCTGACCGTGCCTTCCGTGAGCATGTCCCGGGCGTTCAGCATGACTGCCTCATATGCGTTGACCCTGATAGCCTCAATCTTTGCAAGGATATTGTTGAGAAAGTTAAGAGATTTTATGCGCGGATCGATGGCCTCTTTCAGGTTTCTCCTAGTTTCTGCAATGATAATGTTTATGCCTTTTTCATAGAATGTCCTGGGGTAATCCTTCGACTGCTCTGCCATGATGACGACAGTGGGCTGAGAACAGAGGGCAGGGTCGAGGCCTATCCGGCCATGACCTCTTGAAACGGTCAACCTTACGTAGGCGTTCCTTAGTGTATTGGCCAGAAGGGTGTCATAGAGAGCGATCTTGAGACCGTCCGTGTCAAGGGGGACCGTCAGTCCTATTAGAGAAGCAGAGCGGTACAGTCTCTGAAGATGCTCGTCTAGCTTGAAAATAACCCCGTCGTAAACGCGGAGGGTCTCATAGATGCCATCCCCGTAGAGAAAGCCGTGGTCATAGGCCGAGACGACTGCTTCCTGGGACGGTACGATCCTGCCGTTTATATAGACCAGCATGGGAGTAATTATACCATCAAATTAAACTTCATAATTGTTGTAGTCACTTGTCACTAGTCATTGGTCACTGGTCTTTTCACAGTTTACGCTTCATGGTCTTTGTTAGCTTATTCGCTTTCAGGCTTGCCAGCTTGATAGCTTGCCAGCTTGTTGTAGTCACTTGTCACTAGTCATTGGTCACTGGTCTTTTCACAGTTTACGCTTCAAGGTTTTTGTTAGCTTATTCGCTTTCAGGCTTGCCAGCTTGTTAGCTTGCCAGCTTGTTGTAGTCACTAGTCATTGGTCACTGGTCTTTTCACAGTTTACGCTTCATGGTCTTTGTTAGCTTATTCGCTTTCAGGCTTGCCAGCTTGTTAGCTTGCCAGCTTGATAGCTTGCCAGCTTGTTGTAGTCACTAGTCATTGGTCACTGGTCTTTTCACAGTTTACGCTTTACGATTTACGGTTTTCATGACGCTTTGCGTTGTTGCCGTTGCGCTTCGTACCTCGCTCTTCGAACCTCGATCCTCGTACCTCGCTCCTCGCTCCTCGTACCTCGCTCCTCGTTCCTCGCGAGCCGCGGTAACTTAGAACTTTGAACGTAGAACATAGAACAGTCTTTGCATGTTCACGGTCTTTATGACGCTCGGTTCGCCGACTGTATTGACAATTGGAGGGTATTTTAATATGTTCAAAGGACGGGATACCTTTAAAACCTTATAATTTATTTTAGGCGGAATATGCATTATTTGGGTCGCAATGGAAAGAAACGCTAAATCCCCGGTCAAGGTCACTCCTCCCCGCCTGTCCGGTATTTATCCCAGGGAACGGTTGTTCCGTCTTATTGACCGGGGTTGCGCACGGTCCATGATCTGGATCAGCGGACCACCGGGATGCGGAAAGACGAGCCTTGTGAGAAGTTATATCGGTTCGAGGAAAATCCCGTGCCTCTGGTACAGGATCGACGAGACCGATTCGGATGTCCCGCAGTTTTTCGATTACATGTGTATCGCAGCCCAAAAGCTGATTCCCGGGAAGGAGGCTGCCCTGCCTGCCTGCAGCCGCAAGGATCTCAAAGACATCACGAAATTTGCAAGGCGGTTTTTTGAGGCACTGTACAGTCATTTCAGCAGGGACCCTTTTTTGCTCGTCTTTGACAACTACCAGGAGATACCCGGGAAGTCGGTCTTGCAAAAGATAATAACTATCGGCCTTCTCAAGATTGCAAAGGGAGGGACAATCATTCTCATCAGCCGCAAGGAGATGCCTCCTGCCCTGTCACGGATACGGGCCAATTACCTGCCTGAAATCCTTAGATGGAACGATCTCCGTTTAACACGTGAAGAGTTCGAAAAAATCGTCCAGGGGAAAGTAAGGGAACATGACAGGGGATGCCTGCAATCCCTGTATTCGAAAACAGACGGGTGGGTGGCCGGTCTCGTGATGATGCTGGAGAAAATAAGGACGGAAAAGATCAGCCTGCATCTCCTGGATATGATTGTGCCGGAAGAGATATACGATTATTTCGAATCTGAAATAATGGAAAAGGCAGGTCCGGAAATTCGTGATTTCCTGATGAAGACCGCGTTGTTCCCCCGCCTCACACGTCAGATGGCCGAAAGGTTTCTCGGGGACCGAAAGGCAGGGCGCCTCCTGGATGCCATTTACAAGGATGGTTTTTTTATTGAAAAGTACCTCCGGACAGAGGCAGTGTATCGATATCATCCCCTTTTCAGGGAATTCCTCCTCTATCGCGGGAGAGAGAAAATACGTAAAGGGGATCTGGTAAAGCTGCAGAAGAACGCGGCCGGGATCCTGGAAGAGACATGTCTTTACGAGGATGCAGCAGGACTCTTCTGCAGAACGCGCCAGTGGGGCAAGCTTGTCCGGCTCATCCAGGGATGTGCCCGCCTGCTTATAGCGAGGGGGAGGAACAGGGCCATCGAGGGCTGGCTGTCGTGCCTTCCTGAAGAATGCTTCAAGAACACGCCTTGGCTTTTCTACTGGAAAGGACTCTGCATATTCCCTTTCACCCCTGAAGAGGGCTACAGTTGTTTTGAAACGGCGTTTGAACTGTTCCGTTCTCGGAACGATGATCCCGGAATGCTGCTGTCATGGGCTGGTGCTGTAGAGGCCCTCATACATGGCTCCGGATTCGGGGGTCTTGACAGGTGGATTGATCTCATGGATGAGTTCATCGAGCGCTGCCCGGCATTCCCTTCACCGGAGATAGAGGCACAGGTCGCATCCAGCATGTTCGCAGCGCTGGTCCTGAAACGCCCGCGGCATCCCGGGGTCGATATCTGGGCGGAGAGAGCGCTCTCGCGTTCGCAAGAGTGCGAGGATATCTGTGCCAGGATACGCTTTCTCGTATACCTTGCCTGGCATAAGATATTCAAAGGCGATTTTGCCGGGGCATCACTTGCCGTGCATTCGCTCAAGTTAATAAGAGTGTCAGACACGGCCTCTCCTTTCTACCTGTTGAAGATCAGGGAAGTTGAGTCATTGTATTACTGGATTACAGGGTCTGCTGATGAATGCAGGAGGTCCGTATCGGAAGGCCTTGAAATGTCACGCGCAACAGGGATTAACCAGATGGCTTGCAATTTTCTCGGCCACAGCGCGGCAAATGCCCTGAGCACTGGTGACACCGTGTCATCTAAACGCCTGCTCCGTGAGATGGCTGCGTCTCTGGAAGAAGGAAAATCGTGGGACAGGAGTTTTTATTTTTTCCTCAAGGCATGGGAGGCGATGCTCAAGAGGGGTGACATGGCACAGGCGTTAATCAGCGCGGAGACAGCATTGCATTTTGCCGTCAAGACGGGTGTTATCCAGATCGAGGCCATCTGTCTTATTGAAAAAGCCCAGTTAATGCACGAACTGGGGGATGAGGAAAAAGCGAGGGAACCCCTTAAACGTGCGCGGCATATCGGGTATGACACGAAGAGTCTGCTCATTGAATTTATGTGTCTCCTGAGCGAATCACAGGCTGCGTTTGACAGGGGGGAAGAGCAGACAGGCCTGATGGTGCTCCGCAATGCCATGACAATCGGGAAAAAGCAGGGATACGTAAATATGTTCCTCTGGTGTGCACCTGTCATGGCGGGGCTCTGTGCAAAGGCTCTCGAGGGAGGTATAGAGGTCGGTTATGTACAGAACCTGGTCAGGACGCGGAGACTCGTACATGTTTTCCCCCAGCTCCACCTGGAAAATTGGCCCTGGCCGGTAAAGATATTTACACTCGGCCGCTTCAGTCTTGTAAAGGACGGCAAGCCCGTCAGGTTTTCGGGTAAGGTCCAGAAAAAACCGCTTTTGCTGCTAAAGGCATTAATTACCCTGGGAGGAAGAGAAGTAAGTGAGGAGCAGATACTCGATATCCTCTGGTACGACGCTGATGGTGATGTAGCACACAAGTCTTTTGCGACTACGCTTCACCGTCTTCGCAAACTGATCGGGAATGAAAGGGTTGTCAAGCTCCGTGAAGGACGTTTGACGCTCGATACCCGCTACTGCTGGGTCGATGTCTGGGCTTTTGAGCGCTTGCTCGGGCAGGTGGATATTGCCTGGGTAGAAGGAGCGGATGAACGCCGGAAGGCAAATACTATACGGATGGCCGAGAGGGCCCTGGAGATATACAACGGGCCTTTCCTCGCCGGAGAAATAGACCAGCCATGGACCATATCATACCGTGAACGGCTGCGCAGCAAGTTCCTGAGGACAGTTAAGAGACTGGGCTGCTACTGGGAAGCGGCCGGGAATTACGAAAAGGCCTTGGACTGCTATCAGAAAGGACTGGAAGTGGATGACCTCGCAGAAGAGTTCTACCAGCATCTTATTTGCTGCTATCAAAGGCTCGGCAGGCGTGCCGAGGCGTTGAGCGTTTACTATCGTTGCCGTAATACCCTCTCCACGGTGCTCGGGATCGAGCCCTCTCCGTCAACCCAGACCCTCTGCATGAAACTCCTTTCGGATAAAGAGGGTTAGAAAAATATTTCATTTGCCCCCCGATATGTAACCAATCTGTAACCTCCCGTATGCTATGGTGTATATACTTCAATGCTGGATCATGTTTGTGTACGGGGTGGAGGTTATTTGAAAAGCTATATCATCAGAATCTATCGTGCCGAGGACAATAATCCGGGAAATATCATAGGTATCGCGGAAGAAGTGGAGGCCGGGGAGAAACGGGCTTTTACTAATATCGAAGAGCTCTGGAATATCCTTAACTATAAATATGGGGTACGGAGAGGTGGTGATAAGGATAGTATTGGAAAGGCATTGATTTGAACGTTGCATTTTAAAAAGGAGAAGAAGATGTTGAAAAAAATCATGATAATTACCATACTATTGTTTATTCCGGCAATGACTGCTGCCGTCCATGCTGATTCCAGCACCATGTCGGGCACATTATCAGCAATCTTGGATGAAGACAATGGAACAGTAACTGCTATGTTTGTAGGGTATGCGGAAGGAAGCCCGGTTATCATAGGTCCCACGACATGGGAGAGCAGCTCAAGGGAATTTTCTGATGCTTCCGCCGAGGATATCAGCAGCAGGCTGTGCGGTAACGAACACAAACTTGAAAAAGTAATGAAATCGACACATACTGACAAAGAGGTCGTTGCCGAGATTGTTATATCAAGCCATAACGCACCAATACTTGTCGGGAGATAATAAAATATTTATTTTTTTTGGGTGAGGGTTGAGACCGGGAAGTAAGGCTATTGAACAGGCCTCTGTACAGACATACAGAGGACCTGTTCACACCGACGAAAAGTAGTTCATTCTTGGAGCGTTGTGTTAGATATGGAAGAATGTTGTGTTGATGGGCTGAAAAACAAGAAAAGGACAAAGGCTTTTGGATAAGTATGTTTTTTAAAGGAAATCTCAGAGAACATACGAGAACCTATTTCGTGAAGCAGATACGCTTCTTTCTAAACAGCAGTGAAAAGAGCAAAAAGGATATTAATGAGACTGCGGTATCAGTTGATATCAGCAAAGGCGGAATCGGTATTTTTACAATTTACCCCCTCAAGGAAGGTCAAGTACTCCACTTTGATGATGAAATTCGCGCGCACTCTGTTCAGGCAAAGTCCGCAATTGTTCGCTGGTCGGTAAAGATTAACGGTAATCGATACCGGGCAGGACTGCAATTTGTATAAATAATAAAAAATAATAAACAGTTCAGGAATTTCGAATCGAGGAATTAGAACATCGTAAAACGTGAAACGCAAAGCGCAAAGCGCAGAGCGCAGAGCGTAAAAACAAAGGGTAAAGGTAAAAGGTGAAAACAGGTACAGTTATAAAGCTATGAACTATGGGCTATTTTGACGTTTGGATTTTGAACTTTGGAATTATAGCTGTCGTGCCTGATCACCGTTTCACCGTTTCACCGAATAGCAAATAGCTAAGAGCTATGAGCCACAATCTATAGCCTTTGATCTCCTCATTTACAGTTATGTAACAAATTTCACGGTACTGTTCAAATTTGCATATATTTCTCAATCTTGTCACTGATTCATGGCCGATCATCGACTTAAATCCCATCGTTTTTTCGTGAGACGTGGAGAGGGACAAGCCCAGGATGCCGTATAACATATTGATATTAATAGTTATTTATAGTATCTATTAAACAGGGGGCGAATTTATGAACAAATATTTTTGTTTTTTTCAATCTGGCCATAAAATTGCTTAAAATATTAATAAAATATATTCATCAAGAGATTCGTATGAAGAAAACCCTTGAGAAGAATAACCTCAAATTTGGGACGAGACTCATCAAGCGCCTAATAGGGCAAATATTGGTCGACGGCGAGTTCGTTTCTCGTCACGACCTTTCACGTGCATTGGAGCAGCAACTCCGCACGAATGAATCGCTTGGTGAAATACTGGTCCAGATGGGTGTCCTGGATCCAAGAGACTTGCAGGCAGCCCTCGCGATAAGCAGGGATTTATCTTGTCCGGAAAAGGCCATGAAGCTTTCAGCAGGCATCCGTGAGAATCTTGGTGATCTCTTACTGATGTCAAAACGCATAACACCGCTCCAGCTCGAAGAGGCTCTCATCGAACAAAAGAGAACCGGCGAGAAACTAGGAGAGGTATTCGTTCGCCAAGGTTTGCTTACTAAGAACGAACTGAACGCTGTGTTAGAGTTCCAGCACCTTCAGGATAATAAAACACCGAACCGTCTCAGGATTGGTGAAATACTCGTTGCCACAGGTCAAATCTCACGGGCACAGCTCGAACACTCACTCGCCCGGCAACAACTCTCTCAGAAGAAAATCGGTGCCATCCTTGTGGAAGCAGGATATCTCAACGCTCATCAGCTCTCGCATGGATTGAACCTCCAGAAAAAACTCCTGGTAGCAGTACTGAATGCCATTATATCCCTGGTCCCGTTTACCGATGCCCTGTTTGCCGATCCTTCGATTCAAGATTCTGACATGAAGAGCACGCGTACGACCATCACTGAGGAGATAAAGAGACTTACGTCACTGAAAGTTTTGTTACAGACACGGGAATTGGTGATAACCGAGGCTGATATTCTCCGCGGATATATTGAGATCAACAGTGCAGAACATATAGAAATCCAGAATAATAACCTTTCAGGCTACTTACTTGTATTTCAAGGTATAAACGGGCTGTTCAAAGAGGTTATAGTCAAAGGGCTCGGAGATGAAATAACGATTGATTCCACTGGCGGGTGGGTTGCTCAGCCCTATAACGGGAGAGACCCCGTCACGGTTGAATTAAGTTACAAATTTATCCTGTCCGAAAAAGCACAACCCGGTACATACCAGTGGCCGCTCGTCGTATATGCGAGCCCGATCATCCAAGTATGACGTACAACAGAAAATGACAATGAATAACTATTGAGTATACCTAATGACTTCTTACGTCAATGAATAACAGTCTTTTATCCCCTTGCGATTTATGGGTTATTGTTTACGAGTTACATTTTACGCTTTACGATTAACGTGAGTGATGTTAGCGCATGTAGTTCCATTCTTTTGTGAGATATTTTTGCTGCTCGAGTTCCAGTGCAAGGGAGATCTCTTCAGGCAGGGGGGATGAAGGGATCAGCCATACACCGAAGGTTTCTTCAAAAGAAGTCTTGAGGATTTTCTTGAATGTCTCCGGATTGAAATCAGGGAACATGTCTTTTAATCCTGCTATATAATCTTTCTCGGGCTGTGGATCCTCGATCCTTAAGACCTTTCCGGCAATGTAGTTGTCCACCGTGTATGGGACGGTACCCTGTTGAAGCAGGCCGTTTCTCCATCTCCTTTGTGCTGAACCGAGCACCTTCCTGTTGTTTATCGTAATCTCGCCGTTTGAAGTCGTATGAAAACACAGGGAGCTTCTCGAGCGGTGGGATCTCCTGCGTAGTCCTGTTTCGGGCAGGAGGCCGACTTTCAGCATTGCATTGTTGAATGCACGGCTGATCTTCATGTAGCTGTCGCGTAACCCCTTCGAGAAGAGCCCTTGCGCGGTCTTTACGGAAAAGCTGTATGTAAGCTCATAATGGTGAAGTATTGCCCGGCCGCCTGTCTGCCTCCTCACTACCGGGATATTATGTTCAGAGCAGTATCCGGTATGGACGTCGCTGATTTTCTGGAAGTAGCCTATGGTGACAGAGGGGACTTCCCAACCGTACAGCCTGAGTGTCGGGGGTGCGTGATCCTTCCTGACGGCAGTAGCTATGGCTTCATCAAGGGCCATGTTGTACTGGGCGCGACAGTGGCCCGTGTCGATAAACCTCCAGGTATCGCTCATTGAGAAAAACAGTGCCGTGTCATATCCTGCAATAGTTTACCCCCCTTTCCACCCCTTCGACCCTGAACAGGGGATCACCGTTTATCAACTGTACGAGCTTGTCTTTGGATATGCGGTTATAAAAGACAGGTTGTATAAAGGTCGTGTCATCCGTATTTCCGACGAGGCTGTCTCTCAATTTCCTGTCTTTCAGGATGATGTCCGTGAGCCTGAGGGAAGAGTACAGTCTGATGTAGGTATTTATCCCCACGCTGTCCGGCCTGGCACGCCGGAAAAAATCGAGCCAGCGCAGTACGACCTTATCGTCTTCGTATGGGAAGCCCGTGAGAAAATCCACCGCAACCTTTATACCGGATGATCTTGCAGCAGAGATTATCTGTCCGACCTGTGTATGGTATCCGGGGCCCCTCTCCCATGAATCTACCGAGAGAGTTACAAGGTACGCGCCGGTATCTTTCAGCAAACGAATGAGATCTTCACCGCTGTTGCCGGGCTTCATATAAAGCGCCCATTTCATGGGCAGACCTGACTTCTTTAAGGCGGAACAGAAATTGAGTGAGTAGTCGAGGCTTTCGTTGAACTCTGAGTCGCAGAGATGGAAGTGGTCATGCCCTCTCTCGACCATGCCCCGAATTTCACCGATAACATCACCGACCCGCTTGAACGAAACCCGTGTTTTCGCTTCAAGACAGTAAATACAGGACGAGCTGCATCCCTTGTGGGTCTCGAAACCCGCAACCCCGCCTTCTTCATAATATTTCCTGTAATCTACCTGGTCAGGCCTTCTCGGGCAGGCTTTTCCAGGCGAAAATATTCCCCGGATGACCCTCCGGGGATTTGCCGGGCCATGTAAGGAAGCCAGGACTTTGTCCATGACATGTTCGGCAGGGCCTGCGACTGCGAAATCAGCGGTTAGATACTCCCGGGCAGCTTCAGGGTTGACAGAGATCCCTGCGCCGCCTATAACGACCTTCAACCCGTATTGCGATCTCAGATGAAGTATGATGTCCCTTATCCCGTCGAGGAAGAATTCGTTGGTATGATAGAGGACTGCATCTATGTTTCTCACGGTAACCCCGGCGATGTCCGGCCTGAAGTAACCTACTGCCCGGTCAATTTCTTCATAGACGTCCTCTGAAAATGTGAGATCGACGATCGACGGCACGTGTCCCCTGCCTTCCAGGCAGGCGGCTAAATATTCAAGCCCGATAGGAGGGACGGGAGGTGATTTATACCTGTTGGGATTGATCAGCAGTACCTTCATCTCTTTTAAAAGCGGTGAATCGTAAATCGTGAACTTTTTAAAGACCGTGAACAAGCAAAGACCGTTCTATGTTCTACGTTCAAAGTTCTAAGTTACCTCGAAAAAGCTATCAAGCCGGCAAGCTGGAAAGCTAACAAGCTGGCAAGCCTGAAAGCGAATAAGCGAAAAACGGCATCCCGTCTGTTTGTTTTGATAAGTAACACGTGACAAATGACAAGTGACAAATCGACAGACAGGCATGTCGCGATAACACCTCGAAGGTGTTCCACACCTGCGAGGTGCAGACAGCGATTCTGTCCCAAAAAACAGTCACTGGTCACTTTTCCATCCGTAGGCTCACTTCCAATGCGAAGTATTAAATTTGATTAACCGGATAAACTATATAAATGTTTTACATGATGTCTGTTTTTGAAAAAACTATTTCATCCCTGAAAGACTTTATTAGATAGAAAGCCCTGACGATATTCCTGTCGAGAACGTCTGCCATCGCTGCATCCAGACCCGCACCTGCCATGTATGTGAGGAAAGTGGCCTCGAGAGGTTTCCTCACTGCCTTCGGCAGCCCGGTGGAAACATTCGAAATCCATGCGATGGTATTGAGCGGAGGCTGTACGAGGTCTTTTATGACCCTGACGCATTCGTAGGAATTTAAAAGGTTCGTCTGTCCCATTCCCCTTCCTATATGAACGATCGAAGGGTCTGCAAAAAGGCGCTCGTTCGGTATATCGGCTTCGTTCGCTATTTCGAGGAGGTCCTCAATGATCTGTAGCTTTGCTTCAAGTGACGTGGGGACGGTTGCCTTTGATGCCCTTAATACAAGAGATGCCCCTGATTTTGATACAAGCGAGAGAAGTGCGTCCTGGTCGTCAGGTTCATTGTCGGACAGGTAATTTATCAGTGGAGGTTTCTTGCAGACGGGAATGGCCTGTTTAAGGGCCTTAATATTCCGCGAATCGAGAGATATGCCGCAGTCAAAATTGCTGGAAAGAATCTCGGTTACCCACGGCAATATATTTTCATCGTCGGAACCGTCGAGAGAGCATTGAAGGTTGATGATGTCAGCGCCTGTCTCCTTGAGTTTCTTCATAAGTTCTTTCAGGGTTTTCCTGTCTTTTTTCTTTAATGCATTCATGTAGGTTTTGTTTCTCGTGTTAAGGTTCTCTGCAATGACTATCATCTCTTACCCCCTCGGTTTAAAGATTAAAAAGTTATTAATTATTATTATTATGTCATGTATTGCAATCAATAGTCACCAATAAAGCGCATAGCGCAACTACAACTCCGCTCAGCGCAATCTGGTTTCTCTGGTTTATCAAATTTAATACTTCGCATTGGAAGTGACCACCGCTTCGCGGGTCTGGAACTGGGGCCTAGCCTGGAAGTTAGCCTCCGGCGGCGTACAGCGCATAATGTCATCTCGTAAAATCAATGGGTTATGAGAACCCTGAATCCCTCCAGTATGACGGCGGGCAGGCAAGTTCAGGGTGACACAAATATACTTTTTCAACAGGCTGATTATTGCCTGACCCCGGTCTCGATCATCTTCTGCCTGATCTCCTTTATCCTGTCCCTGATTTTCGCAGCACGCTCGAATTCAAGTTTTTTGGCAGCTTCCCTCATCTCTGACTCAAGACCCTTAAGCATCTCATCGTCGTACCCGTAAGGAGCCGCTTCCTCGGCAGCGGCCTGTACAGTCCAGTAATCAGCTTCGTATATAGAGCTAAGGATGTCTTTGATGTTAGATTTCACGGTCATTGGGGTGATCCCCATTTTTTTATTGTACGCCTCCTGCTTTTTCCTTCTTCTGTCTGTCTCTCTCATGGCCCTGCTCATGGAACCGGTGACCCTGTCTGCATAGAGGATTACTTTACCGTTTATATTTCGTGCCGCCCTCCCTGCTGTCTGTATCAAAGAACGTTCCGAACGGAGGAACCCTTCTTTGTCGGCGTCAAGGATTGCAACAAGTGAGACTTCGGGCAGATCGAGCCCCTCCCGCAGGAGGTTAACCCCTACCAGGACATCAAAACGTCCCAGGCGCAGGTCCCTCAATATCTCGACGCGCTCGAGCGTGTCAATGTCGGAATGCAGGTACCGGGCCTTTACGCCGAGGTCAGTGTAGTACTCTGTGAGGTCCTCGGCCATCTTCTTTGTCAGGGTCGTGACGAGGACCCTCTCGTTCCTGTCCGCCCTCTGCCTTATTTCCCCCAGCAGGTCGTCTACCTGGCCTGAAACCGGCTTTAAGATCATCTCGGGGTCAGTAAGGCCGGTCGGCCTGATTATTTGTTCGACTATTCGTCCGCGGGATTTCTTTAATTCATAGGGCCCGGGTGTTGCGGATACGTATACGGCATTCTTTACCCTCTGCTCGAATTCTGAGAATTTGAGAGGCCTGTTATCCAGGGCAGAGGGGAGCCTGAACCCGTAGTCTATGAGGGTCTGTTTCCTTGAACGGTCACCCTCGTACATCCCCCCTATCTGGGGGACCGTTGCGTGGGATTCGTCTATGACTACCAGGAAATCCTCTTCGAAGTAATCGATCAGGGTATAGGGTGGTTCCCCGGGCGCCCTTCCGCTGAGATGGCGGGAGTAGTTCTCTATCCCGTGGCAGTAACCGAATTCATGGAGCATTTCCAGGTCGAACCGCGTCCGCTGTTCGATCCTCTTTGCCGCAGCAGGGTCGCCTTCACGGAGGAAGTGCTCGATGCGCTCCTCCATCTCCATTTCGATGTTTTTTAAAGCAGGCTCCAGGCGGTCTGCCGGTGTAATCCAGTGGCTGTTCGGAAAGAGCGCAATCTTCCCGAGTTTTCTGATCCGGTCACCGGTAAGAGGATCAAACTCGCTCAGTGCGTCGATATCATCCCCGAAGAACTCTATGCGGATTCCCTTGTCGAGGGAAAAGGAAGGATAGACTTCTACGATGTCCCCCCTCACCCTGAACGACCCTCTCCTGAAGTCGGTATCCGAACGCTCATACTGCATCCCTACCAGTTTTTTCAGGATCCCGTCACGCTCCATGTGCATGCCTTCCTCGATGACCATGTGCATGTCCATGTAATCCTGAGGGGAGCCTATCCCGTAAATGCAGGAAACAGAGGCTACGACTACCGTATCCTTTCTTTCGAGCACGGCCCTCGTGGCAGAATGCCGCAGACGGTCGATGTCGTCGTTGATGAGGGCGTCTTTTTCTATATAGGTATCGGTCGTGGGAATGTATGCCTCGGGCTGGTAGTAATCGTAATAGCTCACGAAAAACTCGACAGCATTTTCCGGGAAGAGCTCCTTCAGCTCGCCGTAAAGCTGGGCAGCGAGGGTCTTGTTATGGGCGATCATGAGAGTCGGTTTATGGACATTCGCAATCACGTTTGCAATCGTAAATGTCTTCCCGGACCCTGTGACACCAAGGAGGACCTGGTGGCTTTTCCCGTGCCTGATTCCGGCGGTGAGATCCCTGATTGCCTGGGGCTGGTCGCCCTTTGGTATAAAGGAAGTGCTTAGTTTAAACGTGTCCATGACTTTCACCGGTAAACTTACACCTCGGAGGTGTCACCTCCGAGGTGTAAGTATCGATTTTCAATGTTTTAGCATAGCTGACAAGCCGGCAAGCCGGCAAGCGAATAAGCGAAAAAGCTCGTGGCTCATAGCTCGTAGCAAAAAAAACAACAAAGACCGTGAAGTGTAAGGAGCGAGGAACGAGGTTCGAGGAGCGAGGAAAAAAGACCGTAAATCGTCAAGCGTTAACTGTGAAAAGACCCGTGACCAATGACCAGTGACTACAACAAGCTGGCAAGCTATCAAGCTGGCAAGCCTGAAAGCGAATAAGCTAACAAAGACCTTGAAGCGTAAACTGTGAAAAGACCAGTGACCAATGACTAGTGACAAGTGACTGTTTTAGCGAATCTCAAAGCGGGGCTCACTTCCAATGCGAAGCATTAAATTGATTAACCAAATAAACCAGATAAACCGGGATAAACTAAAGAATCCCTCAATCCCCCGATTGTTCTTATAATTGATTTAAGGGGCATTTTTCGCAGGCAGGGTTCTGCCGCTTGCAGAATGTCTTGCCGGCCCTTACGAAGAGAGCATGGTATTCGTTGAACAGCGGAACGTCTCTTTTCAGCGAGTCATGGAAAAGCTTCTGGCATTCATCATAGGACTCCCTATGGTCAATGACCCCGTGTCTTGAGAGTATTCTCATTGTGTAGGCGTCAATAACGAAGACAGGCCTGCCAAGGGCATAAAGGAGTATGGAATCAGCAGTTTCGCGGCCGACACCGTGTACCGAGAGAAGTTTTTCCCTGAGAGAACCGGTGTCCTCGCGGCCCATATTTTCCATGCTGCCTTTATAGTTATTCGTAAGAAATTCAATGAAAGACTTGAGCCTTCCGGCCTTTATATTGTAATATCCCGCCGGCCTGATAAGATCTGCTAGTTCTCCACGGGGAATATGGTGCAGGGCCCGGGCTGAAAGTGAGTTGTTTCTTTTCAGGTTCTCGATGGCTTTTTCAACGTTTGTCCAGTTTGTGTTTTGGGTGAGGATCGCGCCGACAGCTATTTCAAATGGTGTATCCCCGGGCCACCAGTTCTGGGGGCCGAACGCACTGTATAATTTCCTGTAGATTGAATAGATGATATCTCCTGGGGGTCTCAACTTTTTTCCCATGGTTGGCTCCTGGGGAGGGATTCGAACCCCCGATCCCGAAAGCGTTCGGGATTAACAGCCACTTTGCCAGCTGGGCGGGTCATCAATATATCCCCTTTAAATGTAAAAATATGACAAAAATTCAGTTGGCTCCTGGGGAGGGATTCGAACCCCCGACCAAGTGGTTAACAGCCACCCGCTCTGCCTGCTGAGCTACCCAGGAATAGATCTTATATGAAAACCCTGCTTTTTACGGGTAAATTTGAAGCAGAAGCTTTTTATATCAAATAATTCGGCTTTTTGTCAATGAGAGTCGATTTCGCTTACATATTTTGTGACGAGATCGCCTACTTCGTTCGTGCCGTACCCCATATGACCGGCCGAGAGGCTCTTGAGTTGCTTGCCCGTAACCTCCATGACAGCACGTTCGAGAATTGTTGCAGCGTCTTTCTCACCGAGATGTTCCAGCATCATTCCACCGGCACAGATGGCTGCGAGAGGATTCACAACGTTCTTCCCTGTATATTTGGGGGCAGACCCCCCGATAGGCTCAAACATCGAAACACCATGGGGGTTGATATTTCCACCGGCTGCTATGCCCATTCCCCCCTGGATCATCGCTCCCAGGTCCGTAATAATGTCTCCGAACATGTTGTCGGTCACGATGACATCAAACCACTCGGGATTTTTTACAAACCACATTGTAACGGCATCAACGTGCGCGTAATCGGTCTTGATATCCGGGTATTCCCTGCTTACTTCATGAAAAGTTCTTTCCCAGAGGTCAAAGGCAAAAGTGAGTACGTTCGTCTTCCCGCAGAGTGTCAATTTGTTCATCCTGTTTCTCTTTTTACAATATTCAAAAGCAAACCGTATGCACCTTTCGACCCCTTTTCTCGTATTGACTGACTCCTGCGTCGCAACCTCGTCAGGCGTCCCTTTCTTCAGGAAACCTCCTGCACCGGCATACAAGCCCTCTGTGTTCTCCCTTACGACAACGAAATCTATGTCCTCGGGGCCTTTACCCTTCAACGGGCAGTCTACGCCGGGATAGAGCTTCACAGGCCTTAGGTTAATGTACTGGTCGAGTTCGAACCTCATCCTGAGAAGGATACCCCTTTCGAGAATTCCAGGCTTGACATCAGGGTGTCCTATGGCCCCCAGATAGATTGCGTCATAGGTTTTAAGTTCTCCGATTTCTCTGTCCGAGATAACATCCCCGGTTTTTACATACCGGTCTCCCCCGAAATCATAATAACGGTAATTGACGGAAAAACCGCATCTAGCGGACAGGGCATCAAGGACTTTAATCCCTTCCCTGATGACCTCAGGGCCTGTACCGTCTCCGGGAACAACCGCTATGTTATATGATTTCATATACTATTCTCCTCGGTGTTAATTTTTTCTATCAGCCATGAGCTCAGGGCTATTTCGTGCCGAGCCTGCTTTTCGTCCATTCAATCAGTCCCCCTGCATCAATGAGCTCCTGCATAAAAGGAGGGATGGGATTGGCCTTGTATTGTTCCCGTGCAGAAAGGTTTCTGATGATGCCTTTGTCGGCATCGATCTCGATCTCGTCTGTTTCCCTTATCTTTTCTGATCCGTCTTCCGATTCAAAGATCGGGAGGCCGATATTAAATGCATTGCGATAAAAAATTCTCGCAAAACTCCTCGCTATTACAGCTTGTATCCCTGCAGCCTTAATAGCGATTGGCGCATGTTCCCGGGAAGAACCGCATCCGAAGTTTTTCCCCGCAACGATAATATCGCCCGGCTTTATCTTACCGGAAAAATCGCTGTCAACCCCTTCCATGACATGTTTCGAAAGTTCCCCGGGGTCTGAAGTATTGAGGTACCGTGCGGGGATAATGATATCGGTATCTATGTCGTTACCGAATTTCCATGCACGGCCTTTTATCAGCATGCCTCCTCCGTCATGTCGATAGGATGTGAGATTGCGGAGCACTGCTCCCGGCTTTCTGCCTGCTCCCCGGCCGTTTTTCGATAAGCCGGGAAGAGCCTTTTTGCAATAAGCGCAACAGCTATTATAGGAAATTTCCCCGCCATAAACAAGTCATAGGGAGACATTTGCCGGAAATTTACAGGCGGAGCATTGTCCGGGCGAGATTATGAAAGAACCGGGCCACTGTTGAATCCGGGCTCAGTAATCTTTTTTGATGATGAGTTCATCCTGCTCCTCAATGATGTCCTTAGTGAGGAGTTCTGTTATGTATGCCATGAGTATTGAAGAATCATTACTGGTGAGATCCCTGAATTCTACTGCCATGCCCGGGGGTATTTTGAATTCTTCCCCGCTGATGTCCTTAGTATATATCACGGTCCCCGGCAGGCTCAGGATGCTTTCACCCATTAATGGCAGGGAAACAATAACTTTTGTACCCTCGGGGAAAGGATTTCTCTTCCTGATATAGATGCCCCTTTGCGAGAGGTTGACTGCAAAAGCCTCCTCTGTATTATCATTGCAGGTTATGGCAACTTTTTTATTTAAAGGGGTCCTCAGAAACTGCCTGTTTTTGCTTTCTGAACCGGCAGACATGCACCTGTATAATGAATTATTCAGCTCGATTACATTCACAGGCTTTGTAAGGTAACCGAAGCTTCCCAGGCGTTCGCATTCTTCGTATGATTTTTTGTCTGAAGCCACCGTGAGCATAATGACCGGGATGTTCGATGTATGGGTATCACCCTTGATATGTCTGAGAACGGTCACGCCGTCCATCCTGGGCATTGAAATATCGAGCAGCACGACATCCGGGGCCCCTATACGTAAGAGTTTTAATGCCTCAACTCCGTTGTCGGCCGGGATGACTTTCTTGAAACCCATCCGGTGGAGGAGAATTGAGATATACATCAGAAAGTTAGGATCGTCATCTACAAGGAGTAATTTTTTCATTTTATAGGACATTTCATCCCTCTATATAACTATTAAATAAATAAAAAGTTTTCCCGGCCATTTCAGCATCCGGGCAGGAAACCGTAAATAAAGCTTCATGCAGCAGCATTCGCCGGGCTTTGGGGTTCCGGTGCAGCCTATTCCATGAAGCTTTTTTTTATATAAAAAAATTACCATAAATGGTAATTAAATGGTATGGGTAGAACTACTGATTTTATCGTTTTTTAGTAACCTGGGCTCCCTGCGGTCCTGACGCATCGTTACCGGTACTCGTCATTTGAGGGTCTGTGACTCGCAGCAGGGGACAGCCGGGGGTCCCTGTCATCTCGTATCAGGATTTGGGTTATAATTATACGAGTAATTGCTGCATGATCCGTGCAACTCTGCGCATGCATGGCAGGAAAGGACAGGTGCAGTTATGGTAAAACATCTGCATAAAAAAATATTGTTAGGCGTTTTGTTCTGTTTTTTGAGTATTTCGACCGCAGCCTACGGAGAGGATACCCGGTACGTAATGGCTATCCTCCCGTGCTCTGACGTCGTTATGACCTTCAAAAAGTTTACCCCGATGATCAACTTTCTGAAACAGCAGGCAGGAATCGATATTGAGGTAAAAGTACCAAAAGATTTTTCCGAACTCGAGGCCGGCATAATAAAAGGGAAAATAGACTTTGTTTTGCAGGACCCGCACACGTATGTCAGGTTGGCGCCGCTGTTAAACAAAGATAATCTCTTAAAGGTGCTCAACCAGGAGGGGGAAAACATACAACGTGCTGCGGTAGTTGTGAGAAAGGACAGCGGTATAACAAACCTGCATGACCTGAAAGGAAAGACGGTCATGTTCGGTCCGAAACTTTCATTGACGAAATGGCTGGCGGCAAAAAAGTTGTTCCAGGACAATGGCATGGATATCGACAAAGATTTGAAGGCCTATTATTACGGCGGATGCTGTGAGGATATCACCTTCAATGTATATCTCAAGGTGGTTGACGCAGGGGTGATATGCCATCATTGTTTTTGCAGTCACGGCCACCAACAGATAGAGCTTGGTATAGAAAAGCAGCAACTTGTTGTCATAGGCAAGACAGAAGGGTTTCCGATGCGGGTATTCGCATCACGTAAGGGGCTGCCGGATGATATTGCGGCCCGGGTTTCACTGGCTTTGCTCAAACTCGACATGCATAACCCGGAATATGCGGACATATTGCATTCGGCTGAATTAGGCGGGTTCAGGAGAACGAGCGACAGTGATTATAACCTCGTAAGGACTTTTGTCGGTGTCGGGCGTCAAGAATAAGATTTTCCATGGATGATTGTGCATGAAAATCCTCCCGGGTAACAGGACATTAAGTCTCAGGGCTAAACTGACGTTGATGATAGAAGGTTTCGTGATCGTCATCGTTGTTATCACGGGAGTCATAACTACCATGCGTGAAAAAGAAACGCTGGAGAACGAGCTTCAAAAAAGAGGGCTTGCCCTGGCATCGGACCTCGCCAAATTTTCAGTGAGACCCATACTCAATAAAGATCTGCCCGATATCCGGCGGTTTGTGAATCATACAATGGAACAGGATTATGTACGGTACGTTATTATTCTGGATCCCAACGGAAAGGTCCTCATGCACAGCGACCTCAACGAAGTACACAAGATTTACCGTGACGGGTTAAGCATGGAAGCCCTCAAGTCGCAAGAACCGGGTTTCAGGATCGTGAATGTTTCTTCCGGCAAAGAAAAACAGAGTGACATATCAGTGCCTGTAACCCTCGCCGGGTTCCGGTTGGGGACTGTCCGTTTAGGGTATTCCCACATGGCCGTAGAAAAAGAAATATCAAAGGCCAGGAAACAGATTTTCATCATAGGCCTGTTGACCATACTGAGCGGAGGGGTTATTTCGTATCTCCTGGCCACCTACATTTCTTCACCGATAAAGAAGATAACAGATGCAACCAGAAAGGTTGCACACGGGGACCTGAATACCCGCCTGGAGATAAACAGCAGGGACGAGATCGGCATGTTATCCAGTTCTTTCAACAGGATGACCGAGGATTTGCGGCGAACAACTGTCTCGAAGGATTACTTTGACAATATTATAGAGAGCATGAATGATACACTCATTATTGTCGGTGTCGATGGGAAGATCAGAGATTTTAACAAGGCAACTCTCGACCTCCTGGAATGCACGGAAGAAGACCTTGCCGGAAGGGACGTCCAGGATATAATGCCCCGGGAGAAGAATATTTTCGGCAACGGGGGAATTCAGAACACTACGGAGCAATCTTCACTCCTGAACAAGGAGACGGATTACATCACAAAGAGAGGGAAACATGTTCCGATGCTGCTGTCAATGGGAGTGCTGAAAAACGAGGACGGCGGTACGGAAGGGTTTGTTATCATCGCAAGAGATATAACGGAGTTGAGGCAGGCCGAGAAGGCGCTGCGGGAATCAGAACGGGAGCTGCGCTTTCTGTCTTCACGGCTTCTCAGGGCACAGGAGCATGAACGGAGGAGGCTTTCCATTGAACTGCATGACGAGTTGGGACAGTCGCTCATGGTCTTAAAACTCAGGATGAGGGCGATCCAGGAGAGCATGGACGGAGATTCAGCAAGGCTTAAAGGGGAATGTGATGAAGTGATCAGCTATATCAACGAGGTCGCAGAAAACGTACGGCGGCTTTCCCGCGACCTGAGTCCTTCCATCCTGGAAGACCTGGGCATATCGGCTGCCATCCGGTGGCTCGTTGAATCCTTTACGAAACACGGCACCATTGACTATTTCCTTGAGATGACAGAGATAGACCATCTGTTTTCACACGAAAGCCAGATCACGATCTACCGGATTATCCAGGAGTGTCTCACGAACATAGCAAAACATTCACACGCCGCGAGCGTATCTGTTATGATCAAGGAATCCGATAAGCAGGTCCTGTTTCAGATAAAAGACGACGGGAGAGGTTTTCACGTACAGGAGGCCCTCAGCAACCCCGATAAAAGGGGGTTGGGGTTGGCTGCCATGCAAGAGCGCGTAAGGATTCTGGGCGGATCTCTCTCAATAGTGAGTCACGAGGGCGCCGGCAGCAGCATCATCTTTTCGATCCCGACCAATTAAGGAGGAAACTGAATATGCATCCGTACCGGATTGTCCTCGCAGATGACCACGTCATGTTCCGCCAGGGAGTAAAAAGTCTTCTCGCGAAAAACAAGGACTTGGAGGTTGTAGGCGAAACCGGTGACGGGCTGGATCTCCTTCAGCTCCTGAAGAACGTTACCGCTGACATGGTTATCCTGGATATATCCATGCCCTCGCTCAGGGGTCTTGAGGCTACGCAGGAAATAAAAGCTATCTCAAAGGATATAAAGGTGCTTATCCTCAGCATGCACAGGGACAAGGAGTACGTGCAATCTGCCATTTCCGCAGGTGCTGAAGGATACCTGCTGAAAGAGGATGCAGATACGGAGCTATTTAACGCCATAGAGAAGATCCGGCAGAAGGGCAGATACATATCTCCTCTACTTCTGGATGAGCTGAAAGATAACCTGTTCCAGCGCGAAAAGGAGGCACACCTGTTTCATGATTATGAAAAGCTGACGACACGCGAACGGCAGGTCCTAAAGCTCATAGCTGAAGGACAGTCGAATAAGGACATCGCTGACCGCCTCTTTGTCAGTGTACGCACGGTTGAACATCACCGGGCAAATGTCATGAGAAAGCTGAATATCAAGAGTACCGCGAACCTCGTCAAATATGCCATACGCAAGGGCTATACATCCAATACATAAGAGAGATGGAACGCATTCATACGTTGTTGTATCCCTCCCTGCATTACTTTATTTGGGTTTAGGGATATGACCCAATTTCCGAATCAAAATAAACTAACTCTTTTTATGTTCAAATCTTTATCTCACTTCAATGTTATTTCACAATTCAAAGCTGAGATCTCCGCTTCGACTCCGATCTCCTCGTGGTTACCCGTGATTTTGCTTCTGAAATTAAGTCATATCCCTTCTCAGGAGGAACCAATCGCTAGCTGCACTTAAAAAAATCGGAACCTGCCCTGGCATAGGTAATTCTACCCATAGGAAAACAGGCATTTATGCTTATTGTCCTTTTTAACAACGTTATGTATGTTATGTAATTAGAAGCGTTAATCGATTTTTCTTGTCAGGCGGTTTAAAACATAAGAAAATAGGCAGACATTAAGATTTTAGAAAAAGAATGCGATATTTGCCCGCTGCCGGCTGTAAAAGAAAGGGGTTGGGTAGGGTAGGCAGGAAGGCTGGATGGATAAGCCGTACAGAAAAACTGCCGGCAGCAGGCAATCCCGCGGTTCCCCCCCTGCGGGTTTCGCTTAACCTGTGGGGTGTGGCACAGTGCGCTCTGATTCAAAAATTCAGGCACGGTCAGGTTTAGAACAGAGGATGAAGCCACACCCTTCAGGGAAGCATCCCGGAATTTTCAGGAAGAGGCAGGCAGAAATGCATGAAAAAGTGTCTTTTGCCACCGACATGTGGCAGCATGAATTGCCCATTTACATGTTCATCAAAGCCGTTTTCCTCCATGCATATTCGGCATTCTTTATATACCATGCATTGTTTCGCACTTTTTCCCGATAAGTTAATGGAAGAGGTCTTCATACCATGAGTGGAGATGGAGAATCAATCCTCATTGCAGAGGATGACAATGTATTGAGGGGAATGCTCAAGGAAGTACTTCAATTACGCGGATATGAGGTTTTTGATGCAAAGGACGGTGATTGCGCTTTAAAGATATTTCAGGAGCAGAGAGACAGGATCAAACTGCTTATCCTGGACGTGATGATGCCGAAGATGAACGGGAAGGAAGTTTACCTGGAGTTAAAGCAGGCGAATTATGATATCAAAACCATTTTTATCAGCGGGTATCCATCGGATGTTATCGATACGAAGATGATATGCGAGGAAAAGTTGGCATTTATTGCCAAGCCTTTTGTTCTGAATGAATTATACGAAAAGATAAAGGAATTGATGCATGCATGAAGCAGGGCGCATATTGCACAGCTAAGAGTGCAAATCGCAAAAGCTTGCAAGCTAACAAGCTATCAAGCCGGCAAGCCGGCAAAAACGAAAAAAGACCGTGATTCGGTTCGAGGTGCGAGGTACGAGCGACAAAGACCGTGAACAAGCAAAGACTGTTCTATGTTCTACGTTCAAAGTTCTAAGTTACCGCGAAAAAGCTAACAAAAACCGTGAAGCGTAAAGTGTAAACTGTGAAAAGACCGGTGACCAATGACCAATGACCAGTGACTACAACAAGCTGGCAAGCGAATAAGCGAAAAAGCTCGTGGCTCATGGCTCATAGCAAAAAAACAACAAAGAACGTAAATCGTAAAGTGTAAACTGTGAAAAGACTGTTCAACGTTCACTTTCAAAACAACCGTTCTATGTTCAATGTTCAAAGTTCTGTGTTAAACGACCGTGAATCGTAAATCGTAAACTGTGAAACAACTGTTCAACGTTCGCGACTCTTTCCATGCCTCAATATCTTCAAATTTTTCTATTTTCATATCTTTTCCTGTAATTATTAACTTAGAACATTGAACTTAGAACTTAGAACAATCCCTTGTCTGTTTGTTTTTGACAAGTGACCAATGACCAGTGACCAGTGACAAGTGACTGTTTTAGCGAATCTCAAAGCGGGGCTCACTTCCAATCCGAAGGATTAATCTGATAAACCATAGACTACGCGCTGTGAACGTGCGACTAAGACGGGCTTCACGGGTAGAAGTTTTTTCTGCGTTTAAGATAAGATGTAAGATATGAAAAGGAATATTACGGGTTTAACGTTTCTCATCAGCCTGTTTCTCGCATGTTCTGTTTACGGCGCAGGGACGATACCGCGCCACGACCTGTCGGTTTCATTTGATATGTCAGAAAACCTTATAAGGGGCGTATCCCATATAACCCTGCCGGGTGACAAAGAGATAAGAATTTATACTCACGACCTTACTGTTAGTTCTGTTACGCTTAACGGGTCGCCTCTAAAGGGAGCGGCAGTTGGTAGGTTCATCAGCACGGATGGGAAGGGGTCTCTTGAAATAACCTTTGAAGGCATATTCAGGGGCATACAAGAAGAGGGGGGTCTTGAAAATGCCGGCATTGCATCAGGCAACGTTATCAGCGATAAAGGGATCTTTCTGACAGGCGGGTGGTATCCGTCAATTGAGGGAAAGGCATTTTATCGTCTGAAAGCCCTCCTTCCCGAAGGATATAGCGCAATTTCTGAGGCTGACGCCATTACGGAGAAAGATACTCCTTATGGCAGGGAGTATTCGTTCGACTTCCCGTATCCCGTACGGGAGATCAACTTCATTGCGGGGAAATATAATATAGTGAAAGATACCTTTCGCGGGATAGATATCTACGGGTATTTTTTTCCTCAAGATGCCTCTCTCGCAGAGACTTACATAAAACATACAAAGAAGTATATCGGTAGTTATGAGAACCTTTTGACACCTTACCCCTTCAAGCGTTTCTCAATTGTCGAGAATTTCCTTCCCACTGGATATTCAATGCCGACCTTTACGCTCCTCGGCCGGGAGGTTGTCAGACTTCCCTTTATTGTCGAGACATCCCTCGGGCATGAGATACTACATCAGTGGTTTGGAAACTACGTCTACGTGGACTACGACAAGGGAAACTGGGTAGAAGGTTTAACAACATACCTTTCCGATCACCTCTACGAAGAACAGGAGGGAAGCGGCTGGAAGTACCGTAAAAAGATATTGACTGATTACGAAAGTTATGTCAGTCCCGGGAAGGAGTTCCCTCTCAGGGCTTTTACCAGCAGGGTTGATTTTGCATCCAGGACTATCGGGTACGGCAAGGGTGCGATGGTTTTCCACATGCTCAAAAATATCGCGGGAGAGACTGCGTTCTATGAAGCCCTGAAGGATCTCGTCCGAGCGCGCGCGCTTCATGAAGCTTCATGGGAAGATATAAAAACGGTATTTGAAAAGCAGACCGGAAAAGACCTAGCGTGGTTTTTCGGACAGTGGCTGGACCGCAGAGGGGTGATCTCGATAACCATGAAAGACCCGAAAGTCGTCTTTTCCGGGGGTGCCAATAAGGTCTCGTTCGATATTGTTCAGAACGGCCAGCCCTACATCTTCAATCTCCCTGTAAGGTTACGTTCGGACAGCGGGGAATCGGTAGAATTATTGCATATAGAAAAGCAAGAGGAGACTTTTGAAATCACCGCAGAATACGATCCTGTCGAGATAGTCCTTGATGAGGATTATGACCTCATGCGTGAACTCCCGGAAGCAGAATACCCGCCTGTTGTATCTAGACTCCTGGGCGATGAAAAGCGGCTCATCGTAGTACCTGAAAAAGATAGGGAACGATACGAATCTCTGGTAGCCGTGTTTCAGGGGGAGGGGTTTGTTCTTAAGGAAGAAGGGGAAGTTAAAAACGAAGATATTATATCTTCTTCACTGCTCATCCTTGGATTCGACGGACCTTTGGTGAAAAGACTCTTCGGCAGCCTCCAAAGACCGCGGCAGGGTTTTACGTTCATGGTCAGGGAGAACCCGCTGAATACAAATAAAGTCATAGCCCTCGCACACGGTGATTCTCAGCAGGAAGTAGACTCCGTATCGGGCAAGATACACCACTACGGGAAATATTCTTTCCTGAGGTTCGTAGGGGGCATGAACGTGGAAAAAACCACGGATTTATCGGACCGTGGGATCCGGGCCGTACTGTACGAGCCCTTGACAGTTATACGCATAGAGAAAACGGATAAACTCAGGGATATCACAGGGCTGATCGCAGACGTGCCGGTCATATACGTCGGAGAAAGACACACGAATTACGAAGACCACAAGGTGCAGCTTGAGGTTATCATGAGCCTCCACAAGCAGGGAAGGAGGTTCGCCATAGGGATGGAGATGTTTCAAAGGCCTTTCCAGCATGTCCTTGACGGGTACATAGCCGGCACCATAGACGAAAAAGAGTTTTTAAAAGATACCGAGTACTTTGAGAGATGGAAGTTTGATTATAACCTCTACAAGGAGATTATCGAGTTTGCAAAAGCAGAGAACATCCCTGTCATTGCCCTTAATCTGAGATCAGAGATTATCGATACTGTTTCAAAAGGGGGAATCGATGCCCTTACCGAAGAGGAAAAAAAGGAACTCCCGGAAGATATGGACATGACGGATGAGGATTACCGGGAGCGACTCAGAAAGATTTTCCTTCAGCACGAGCAGTCCGGGAGCAGGGATTTCGGGAATTTTGTCCAGTCACAGATACTCTGGGATGAAACCATGGCCCATACTATAAATCAGTATCTTGGAGACAACCCCGGTTCCCAGATCGTTGTCCTGGCCGGCACAGGACACATTGTGTATGACTCTGGTATACCGCAACGCGTGTTCAGGCTGAATAAGAAGGAATATGTTACGCTCGTACCTTATGCAGCGGGCCTCGATGATTCAGTCGGAACATATGTATTCTTCGCTGAACCGCAGTCGCCTCCGCCTTCAATGAAGATCGGTGTTGTTCTCGCTAAAAAAGACGGCAGGGTTCAGGTAGAAAGGATCAGTCACGGGAGCGTTGCTGAGGAGATCGGACTGAAAGAGGGGGATATCCTTTTATCCATGGACGGCTGGGAAATAGGCGACATAGCTGATGCCAGGATCTTCATGGTCGGGAAAAAGGAAGGTGATACGGTACAGATAAGGATATCCAGGAAAAAATTCCTGTTCGGCGAAAAGGAATACGAATTTACCGCAACACTCCGGTAGATGTTGGTTTTGGGTTTAGGGGTATGACTTGATTTCAGAAGCAAAATCAAGGGTAACCTCGAGGAGATCGGAGTCGAAGCGGAGATCTCAGCTGTGAATTGTGAAATAACACTGAAGTGAGATAAAGTTTTGAACATAAAAAGAGTTAGTTTATTTTGATTCGGAAATCGGGTCATATCCCTTCTCCGGAAGAACCAACCGATGGCTGAACTTCAAAAAATCGAGAGAGGGTCCATGAATGAGGAAGAATATTGTATCCCTCCCTGTATTTCTCGGTATCAACCTAAAAAAACAGGTTGTAGATCGGAGGCAGGATTGCCTTCAAAGTC
>Ga0209270_1000791_pt1 | contig 56302 bp, 47 predicted proteins | sample MTBAKSrepl1MetaG_FD_187456 | JGI IMG/M metagenome (GOLD analysis project Ga0209270, IMG submission 187456) | Enrichment culture microbial communities from Arthur Kill intertidal strait, New Jersey, USA, that are MTBE-degrading - MTBE-AKS1... | ecosystem: Environmental > Aquatic > Marine >... | reverse complement strand
AGTTTGACGAATCGGACGGGCCGCTGGTGGTCGGCGGCTGCGCCAAGGTGAAGATCCGCTCCGACCGCGTGCACGAGATCGAGAGCGAACCGATGCGGGACTGCCTGAAAAAGTAAGCCGGGCCGGGGAAATATTCCTGAGTGGCCCGCGGCGCCGCTCCTTTTTTGCAACCCGGCCGCCCGACCAGGACGAAAAACGTAACGGCGCCGTGCCAGGCTGCCCTTTCCTGCCCGAAAACTGTTGAACAAGAAAGGAAATCCGCTACAATACAATAATGAATCATTCTTGATTTTCACCGGCCGATTGATTGCGCTGCTGCGAATTCACCACGTTGCGGCGTGAAAAATCCGATTTAACGGACGGTGTCCACGACCAAATAAAGCCGGGCAGTCCACCAGGGAGAAGGAGGGGATGAAGCGGATAACGCTCTGTTTGGCGATAGCAGCGGTAATTTTTCTCAGCCCGGTCATTAAGCCGGTCGAGCTCAATGCGGACCAGCATGAAGAGGTGCCCCTTGGAGTGCAGGCCGCAATCAACCTGCTGTTGCTTGGGCGTGAGCGAGTTGACCCCGAGCTTGTCGCCAGGCTCAGGGCAAACGTCCTGGTGCCTCCGCCGCTCGAACGTGCAGATGTCCCTGACATGCAGCATATTGTTGACGAATACCTCAACGGCGCGGCGGGAAAGCAATGGGCCATTGTCCTGGGCAAGGCCTTTTTCTGGGACCAGGGCGCCGGTTCCGACGGCATTGCCTGCGCCTCTTGCCATTTTCAGGCAGGGGCGGATCCCCGCTCCAAGAACCAGATTTCCCCAGGCCTGCTCAACAGGACGCCCGGTGTCGATCCCGAGCAGTTTGACCTCGGCGGGCCCAATTTTCAACTGAGTACCGGCAGTTTTCCCACCAGCAGAAATATTGACGACGGCATCTCCTCCCAGGGAGTGTTCCTGGCGGATTTCTCTGCAACCGACCCTGATGGCGGGAATGATATCTGCACGCCAAGGGGAGGGGGGCTCGTTTTTAATGACCCTGTTTTTCATGTGAACGGGACCGCGGTGCGCCGGGTTGAACCGCGCAACACCCCCACGGTGATCAATGCGGTGTTCAATCACCGCAACTTCTGGGACGGGCGCGCCAACAATCATTTTAATGGCGTTGATCCCTTCGGCCGCCGTTCCAATGAGATGAACCCCGTCGATCCAGTCACCTTTGCCGGCACGGGCATCTGGATACGTACACAGGAAACCCCCGAAGACCCTTTTACTCTCACCAAAGTGCAGGTCCTGATCCACAACTCGTCCCTGGCCTCTCAGGCGGTGGGGCCGCCGCTGAGCGATATTGAAATGTCCTGCGCCGGCCGCACCTTTCCCGATGTGGGCAGGAAAATGCTGCGCCGCGACAGGGTCCTCCGCGACCAGCAGGTGCATCCGGAAGACAGCGTCCTGGGCCCGCATGTCCACTCCACCGGCCGGGGGCTCCAGCAGAATTACACCCAGTTGATCCGGGCCGCCTTTCAAGAGAAATACTGGGGGGGAGGAGTGGTGCCGGACGGCAGCGGCTACACCCAGATGGAGGCCAATTTCTCGCTCTTCTGGGGTCTGGCCCTGCAGTTTTATCAGGCCACCCTGATCTCCAACCAGACCCCCTTTGACGCCTTTGCCCGGGGCGATGACCTGGCCCTGACCAACAGGCAACTGCAGGGGCTGGAGGCTTTTATCGGCCCCGGCCTGTGCATATTCTGTCACGGCAACGACCCGGAGGTGGATGAGGCAACCGGCGAGATCATCGTCCCGGGCGGCGGCGAATTCACCTCGGCCAACGTCGAAATAACGACCCTGGAGCCAACGGAACGAATGGTGATGATAGGGAATATGCCCGCGGTGTACGATAACGGGTTTTACAATATCGGCGTCAGCCTCGCAGACGCCGATCCCGGGGTTGGCGGAACCGTAGGCGAAATAGAATTGGATTTCGGTGCTCCTGATCCTCAAGAACCAGTGACTCCGATTCCCATCTGTTATTCCCGCCAGGCCGCGGAGGGGCCGCTGGTGGATGAGGAAGCCGGCGCTGACGCCGCTGCCGATGATAACGATCCTGATACTGCGCCGGCCGGGCCCATCCAAACGGGAGAAAGGGTTGCCTGCGACGGCGCCTTCAAGGTTCCGACAGTTCGCAATGTGGCGCTGACCGCGCCCTATTTTCATAACGGCAGCCATGGCACCCTGAAGCAGGTCATGGATTCCTACCGGGTCAATATGACGAATCGGTTCGCCGATGAAAATATTGACAACCTGGCCCCTCTCATTCCTCTTATGGTTCTCACGGAAGAGGAGGACGACCTGATCATCGAATTCTTACGGGCGCTCACCGACAGAAGAGTGGCGCTGGAGCAGGCGCCGTTCGATCATCCTGAACTGCGCGTCCCCAACGGTCATCCCGGCGATCATCTCTCGGTCGTTGACAGCAATGGCGACGGCCGAGCCGACGATAATTTCATTGTCATTCCGGCAGTGGGGGCAAAGGGCAGGATGCTTCCGCCGGCCCCGTTTCTCAACATCGTGCAGTAATGGTGATGGCGCCGGGGCAGGGAATTGTCCCTGCCCTGCGGGGAGGACGGACTGTTTCTTTATTCCTCCCGGGTTGTTATCTTCGGTATCATCAGCAACAACGATGATTTTATCTCGATCAGGGGAAAGATTTCCGTCAGCTCTCCTTCGCCGCCAGGATTAAAAGTGACCGCGACGTTATCGGGCAGGATATCGGCCGCGGTTAGGGGCTCACTCGCCGTGAATTCCCCATTCGCCGCAGTCAACGCAATAGGTTCGTCGGGCAGCGGCGTTTCCACGCCCACCGCTTGCGCCGTGACCGCGCCGGGAGACTGGGGGATCAGGAAATCAAGTGTGCCTATGCCCGAGGAATTCCTGGTCGCGGTAACCTTCGCGAGGTTGCCGACGGGGATTACCGTCAGGGGAAAGTTTTGGGTCATTTCCCCAGGTACGTCAAGATTGAAGGTGACCGCGACGTTATTGGGCAGGATATCGCCCGCGGTTATGGCCTCACTCCCCGTGAAAATTCCATTCACCAGGGGTAACAGGACAGGTTCGCCGGGCAACGGGGTTTCCACGCCCACCGCTTGCGCCGTGACCGCGCCGGGAGACCGGGGGATCAGGAAATCAACCGAACCCGCGCCCTGGGCATCCCTGTTGAAAGTCACCTGGCCATCTGCCGGCCCGACGGGAGCCAGGGCAAAGAGTTTCCCCTGGACGAAGAAGAGGTCGGTTACCAGATCATTGCCCGGTTCAGCGCCGTTCAGGTCAATGGGAGTCCGATTGACAAGGTCCTCAACGGCGGAAATCCTGAATTCATTGGTACCGCACGGGCTGCCGGTGACCGCGTGCGGAACGAAAGGATCGCCCACAAACCCCTCCGGCGCCTCATCAAGAGGATCCCAGACCAGAAAGGGGCCGACCCTGCCCTGATGCACCTCATCGGGCCCGAAAGGGATATCGAATGTCTCGTTGACGGCTCTCCTTTCGGCAGGCAGAAATCTGTCGATTATCTGGCCGAAGGGGTGGGTCACGGTATAATAACCGGCTTCAGGTGGAGTAATGCGGAGCCGCAGCCTGGTGAACGGGGCCTGGTTGCCGTCGGCAACCACCGGCGGGTTAAATCCGGCCTCCACCGCCATGACCACAAGCGCAATCGGTTCTTCCCCGACAGGTACCTCAACGGGGATGGTTGCCTCGGCAGACCACCAGAAAGCTTCCTGGCCGAATCCTATCTTCTCGGAAAACGGGCTTCCCACAACCAGGGGGCTGAATTCGCAGTTGGCGCCGTCAAGGCACAGCTCCAGAACCACATCGTTCGTGTCGTGAACCGTTACGGGAAAGCCGTTGATGGGGTGCAGTACGCCGGTGGTAATGGGTGCGGCGCCGATGGTAATGTCCGGATTCACCGGATCCACCTCCGGCGGATCGCATTGAGCGCCGGCGTCCCATTGGTTGATCAGCAGGAGGACTGCCAGAAGGAAGGGTAAAATGGACCTTTTCATCTCTTGCCTCATATGTCGGGGAAATCCATTTCGAAGGTCGAACTTTTCAATCGGAGTGTCTCTTTCCTGAGACAGTAGATGATGAAACAGTACCCTCCTGGTTGATCTGATGTGTTTTGCCGTCCACAGTCTCCCCTTTTTGGGAGTGATTCACATTTTTATTGTCTCAAAGTAGTTGACTCCGGCCGGTCAGTCAAGAATTTCTGGGAAAGCGAATTGCGTCCGACGAATAGACTTTACAAAAAGAGTATTCTTCGTATATTTTAATTTAATAATTATTATTATTTATTAGTGTATTCTTTGTAAGATCAAATAGATATAAGAAAAATGCAAGAGAGGGTTCTTCCTGATAATCGGAAATTCGCCTTAACCGATTGTCGGAAAAAGGTTACAGTGGGGTGGTATTTCTTTCACGGCCGTTATTTTTTTGGTAAAAAAAACTAAGTGGTAAAAAATTGTAGCTGGAGTTGCCGGGGAGAAAAGAAGGAGGATGTGTGCGTGGTTATTTCAAAGTCGCCTGAGGTAAGGGCGGTTGCTTGAGCAAGTGAGTGCGCGCAGGATAAAATAAGGAGAAAGAGGAGATGAGCAGAATACAGCCTTCTGTTACCAGGCGTCAATTCATGAAGTACGGCATGCTCGGCCTGTCGGCTGTCACCGTCGGGTCCGCGGCGCCCTTTTCCCCGTTTTTACGGCCCGCCCACGCCCAGGAAAATGAAATCAACCTGGGCATGACCACGGCGGAGGTGGAAATGGTTGACGGTAAGATGGTGCCCCACTGGGTATATACCGTCAACGGCATGCCGACTCTGCCCGGGCCGGTCATTTTCGCCTTTGCGAAGGATCGCATTGTTGTGAACGTCACCAATGCTATCCCCGGCCGGGCACGCCGGTTCGCCATCGTCGGCACCAGGTTCAACCCCGGCGGGATCCCCGCTGACCAGTTCGCCCTCCTGCATCAGACCACGGACATTCCTTTCGGGGAAACGGGATCCCTGACCCTGCTCCCCGGAATGCTCAAGCCGGGCACCTATCTCTACAAGGACCCGACCCTGGATCCTATCAGCCGGGTGCTTGGACTGCACGGGGTGCTTGTCGTATTGCCCTCTCCCTCGGCCACCAATCCTTACGGGATGGTCCATTCGACCCCCAACGTCCTGGCCCTGTTCAATAAACTGGGGACGGGAACGCCCAGAGATCCGGAAGCGTTGTTCCCGGGCCAGCCCTGGTTCGCCACCACGGACGCCAACCCGGCATACAATCACATGACCAACGATTCGGACCATCACCATTATCATCACTTTGTCATGGACCCCAATGGTCCCCAATCCCCTGTTTTCGAGCGTTTTCTCTACCGATCGCGGATCTGGCTCCACAGCTCCATTGACCCGGAACTCAACCGGGAGGTGATCGAAGGGGGATTTATTCCCGATCCAGCCACGGTCAGTGAGGACTTTGTCCCACAGTATTTCAGCATCAACGGTCGGCAGGGCGCCTTTGCCATGCATTCCCCCGACGTGTCCCCCCATAGCACGGTGGGCGAGCCCCACGTCATCCGTCTTGTCAACGCGGGCCTGGTTACCCACTCCCCCCACAGCCACGGCAACCACGCCTATATCATCTCGATCAACAACGTGGTGGGCGGCGGCGGAGTCTATCTGGGCAATGATGCGGGCAGCGACAATGTTGTCTTTGTGGATACCATGACCCTTGAACCGGAAGACCGGATCGACTGGGTCATGCCCTTCATTCGGCCGCCGGACATTCCCATGGTGCTGGAGGACGGAACAATCTACCGCCGCGGTACCCCGGCCGGGGGCAGGCTCCTTAAGCCGCTTGACGAGTTGATCCCCCAGGAGCTGAATCAGGTGATCCCTCCCGCCGAGGAACCCACTCCCGGTCTCAATGGCGTGCCCCAGAACCCCCTGGGCTATCCCATGCACAGCCACATGGAACTCGACCAGACCGCGGCGGGCGGCAATTATCCGCAAGGGGCCACGGCCGGGTGGGAAATCACCGGCGAGTTCGGCGCACACTTCAATCCACCAACAGAAGTGGCCGCGACCATCCCGGGTAAAAAATTAGGAGGCGATGATGACCGGGGTTCCGGCCAAGGCGCATGATTGTCGGGCAAGTTCTTTTGAGAGAAAACCATGCCGTTTATTCATACACTGCACACAGAGTCTGTGATCAACTAAAAGGAGTCAAATGCCATGGCTGACACCAATGCTTTAAACGGTGCGCTGCTGCTCCTGCTGCGGCGGGACAAACCCGAGGTCAAATCTGACTTGCAGGCTTTCGGGACGTCGCGGAACACCTTTTTCACCGGCAGCAACGATACCCTTTACAAACATGTGTGCCCGCCGCCCTTCGAAGGCGGCCCCTTTGATCCGGTTCCGGACGTGCCTGACCGGGAGCTGCGGCTGACACTGATGGACCGCTTTGACCTGGACCTGAATCCGTACCCCAACGTTGCCGCGATGGTCGGTGATGACGAACTGCCCATGTGGATCATCGAGGACAGGCTGGGGGACGTTCGGGAATCCTATCCCTCCCCGCTTCTCCGGGTGGTCCAGGGAGACGTTATCCATGCCCAGGTGGGGAGTTCCACGGGCACCCATACCATTCACTGGCACGGCATCGAGCCCACGCCCATGAACGACGGGGTGGGAAAGCACTCCTTTGAGATTAATGGTGATTTTATTTACCAGTTTCAGCCCAACGAGGCGGGGACTTATTTTTACCACTGCCATAAAAACACCGTCCTCCACTTCGAGATGGGGCTGTACGGAGCGTTGATCGTGGATCCGCCCGCGCCGCCCGGTGCGGCGGGGTTGACAGCCCCTTACGTCACAGGCGGACCGGGCTTCGTGGCCGGCCGCCTGCCCAACAGTCCGGCAGGGACCGAACTGCTCCGCTACGATATGGAGAAGATATGGGTGGCGGACAGTATCGACTCCACCTGGCACCTGCAGGACGGCAGCGAACCGCACCATGCTCACAATATGCAGGTATGCAACGTCGACGATCCTGCGGCGCCTATAACGTTCCACGAATTCGGCTCAACGGAATTCGATCTCAACATCTATCATCCGAACATCTTCGCGGTCACCGGGGTTTTGATGGATGAAGGCGTACCGAATGCCCAGGGCGTCTATGAGGGCTTCATCGACGATCCCGCCATACGGATAGACGCGCTCATCGGACAAACCGTTCTGCTGCGCTATATCAATGCCGGCTACACACTTCAGGAGTTGATACTGCCGGTGGACGCGACCGTTATCGCCTGGGACGGCCATCCCCTGGGCGTCGGGGGCTTCCACGAGTTTTCCTTTCCGTACGTCGTTCCGGCCGGCAGGCCCATCCGGACCAGCACCGCCCGGCGCATGGACATTATTCTCAACACGAGTGCCCCTGTTTCTTCCTTGGCGCATATACGATATTATGACTGGATAAAGCGCGTACCCAGCGGCCTGGTAGGTCACGTGCAGATACCGGTGGTTATCGCCTGATGACCGGGAAAAAACGGGAGAAGGCCACATAATGCATGAAACTGCCTGCGGCAGGCAATCGGGATTGGGCCACCTGTCATGAGTGATAATAAGAGTTTGGCGGCAGCACTGCACCTGTTGCTGCGGCGGCCGCCTGTCCACGCTGCAGGGCAGGCTTTCGGCGTATCGAGGGACACCTTTTTTGCCGGCACCAGGGAAATGCTGTACAAGCACGTATGCCCCCCGACCTACGGCGGCGGCCCAATCGATCGTGTCGAACCGGACCGCACCTTCGAGCTGTCGCTGATGGACCGCTTTGACCTGGCTGTGCCTCCCAACGTCGAGAGGATGATCGGTGCTGATGAGTTGCCCATGTGGATTATCAGGGTCAGGGACAGGGACGGGCTCGGGTTCAGTGAAAGATCCTTTCCTTCCCCTCTCCTCCGCATGGTCCAGGGGGAGATCGTCCATGCCGAGGTCAGTGCTTCGACGAACACCCACACCATTCACTGGCACGGCATCGAACCGACGCCCATGAACGATGGGGTCGGCAAGCACTCATTCGAGATCAGCGGCAACTTTGTCTACCAGTTTCAGGCCAATGATCCCGGCACGTTCTTCTACCACTGCCACAAGAACACCACCCTCCACTTCGAGATGGGGATGTACGGGGCACTGATCGTCGACCCCCCGGCGCCGGGAGGATCGGGGTTGACCGCCCCGTATGAAACGGGTGGCCCCGGTTTCGTGGCCGGCCGCCTGCCCGACAGCCCGGCAGGGACCACAGTCCTCCGTTACGATATAGAGAGGATCTGGGCGGTTGACGAGATGGATTCCAGGTGGCACCTGCCGGAATTGCACCATAATCACAGCATGCAGGACTGCGACGAGGATGACCCGGCGGCCCCAGAAACGTTCTATGTCTTCGACCCGACGGATATAAATCTCAACGATTTCCGGCCGGACATCTTTACGGTCTCGGGGGCAGTGCTGGACGTTGGCGAACGGGATGATGCGGGCGTATTCGCCGGTGTTCTGGACGATCCTGCGGTGAGGATTGACGCCGGCGTGGGGCAGATTGTGCTGCTGCGCTATGTCAATGCAGGGTACACCATCCAGGAGCTGACCCTGCCCGTGAACGCAACGGTGATCGCCTGGGACGGCCAGGTCCTTGGAACAAGCGGCTTCCAGCGCTTTTCCTTTCCCTACGTGGTTCCGGCCGGGCGGCCTATTCGCACCACCTCCGGGAGGCGCATGGACATTATCCTCAATACCGGCACGGCGGTGGATGGCCTGGCTCGCATCCGCTCTTACGACTGGATCAAGGAGGTCCCCGACGGCCTGGTCGGGCACGTGCGGATCCCTGTTGTCATCGGTTGACAGGAAGCCCATGGCAAGTGAACGGATATTTCTGTTTTCCGCCACCAGGGAGCGGTGGTGGATCAGAGAGAAGACCCGGGTACCCGGAGCAGCTGTCTATTCTCAGGGTCGAGTGAGGTAAGAGGCGGCTGCTTGAGCAAGTGACGCGCCCGGATGAAGAACTGTTGAGTGCGCGCAGGACATCATAAGGAGAAAGAGGAGATGAGCAGAATACAGCCTTCCGTTACCAGGCGGCAGTTCATGAAGTACGGCATGCTCGGCCTGTCGGCTGCCGCCGTCGGGTCCGCCGCGCCGTTCTCCCCCTTTTCGCGGCCGGCCCATGCCCAGGGAGCCGCGATCGAGCTGGGCATGACCACGGCGGACGTGGAGATGGTTAACGGCAACATGGTGCCCCATTGGGTCTATACCCTCAACGGCGTGCCGACCCTGCCCGGGCCGGCCATCTTTGCCTTTGCCACGGACACCATTGTCCTGAACGTAACCAACAGTATCCCCGGCCCGGCCCGGCGGCTGGCCATCGTCGGCACCAGGTCGCCGGCCGACCAGTTCGCCCTGCTGCATCAGACCGGGGACATCCCTTTCGGGCAGACCGGTTCCCTGACCATCGCCCCCGGCGTGCTCAAGCCTGGCACCTATCTGTACAAGGACCCCACCCTGGATCCGGTCAGCCGGGTGCTCGGCCTGCACGGCGCCCTGGTGGTGCTGCCCTTTCCCACGGCCACCGAGCCCTACGGCATGGTCAATTCGGCCCCCAATGTCATGGCCCTGTTCAACGAGCTGGGCAAGGGCACTCCCCGGGATCCCGAAGCATTGTTCCCGGGCCAGCCCTGGTTTGCCGCCACGGACGCCAACCCGGCATACAATCACATGACCAATGATTCGGATCACCTCCATTACCATCACTTTGTCGAGGACCCCAATGGTCCCCAATCGCTGGTATTCGAACGCTTTCTCTACCGGACCCGGATCTGGCTGCACAGCTCCATCGACCCGGTATTCAACCGGGCGGTGATTGATGACGGCATCATTCCGGACGATCCGGCCGTGGTCAAGGAGAACTACCTTCCCCACTACTTCAGCATCAACGGCCGGCAGGGGGCCTTTATCATGCATTCCCCCGACCTGCTTCCCATGGGCACGATCGGCGAACCCTATCTCATCCGCGCCCTGAACGCCGGACTGGCCTATCATTCCCCCCACGGTCACGGCAATCATGTGTATATCATCTCGATCAACAACATGGTGGGGGGCGGCGGGGTCTACTACGGCAATGATCCGGGCAGCGACAACGTGATATTCGTGGACACAATGACCCTTGCTCCCGAAGACCGGATCGACTGGGTGGTGCCGTATATCCGGCCGCCGGACATCCCCCGGGTGCTGGAGGACGGGACGATTCTCAAGCCCGGCGTTCCTGCCAACGGCAGACTGCTGAAGCCGCTGGATGAACTGATTCCCCAGGAACTGAGCACTGTTCTCGGCGGGGTCCCCCAGAACCCCCTGGGCTATCCCATGCACAGCCACATGGAACTGGACCAGACCGCGGCGGGCGGCAATTATCCCCAGGGCGCGGTGGCCGGCTGGGAGATCACCGGCGAATTCGGGGTCCATTTCCACTCGGCCGCGACCTTTGCCGCCGTACGGAGGGAAGAGTCGGAATGACGAAGCAGGAAAGGGAACCCAATCAGCCGGGCCGGCCGGTCTTCGGCGGGCCAACCGGGCGATGCCTGAAGCATTCATGCTCCGCGTCAGCGATCAACATAAGAGGCACCTGTCATGAGTGAGAAGAGCCTGGGAGGAATACTGCACCTGCTGCTCGGTCGGCCGTCCGAGCCCGCGTCAGGGCAGGCGTACGGGACATCGAGGGAGACCTTTTTCACGGGCACCAGGGAGATGCTCTACAAGCACGTCTGTCCGCCCACCGACGAAGGCCTCCCTGATTTGGTACCCGTTGACCCGGTCGGGCCGGCGGACCGGGTGTTTGATCTGTCGCTCATGAGCAGGTACAACTTGGCACTGCCGGACGAGGTTGCGGCGATGGTCGGCGATGACGAGCTCCCCATGTGGGTCATCCGCAACGACCTCGCGGGCGGGGTGACATACCCTTCCTCCACCCTGCGCATGATCCAGGGGGAGATGATCCATGCCCATGTGACGACGGCGTCGGACACCCACACCATCCACTGGCACGGCATCGAGCCCACCCCCATGAACGACGGGGTGGGCAAGCATTCCTTTGAGATCATAAAGCCTGAAGGGTTTACCTACCAGTTCCAGCCCAACGAGGCCGGCACTTACTTCTATCACTGCCACAAAAACACCACCCTCCACTTCGAGATGGGACTGTTCGGCGCTCTGATCGTGGACCCGCCGGCTCCGCCGGGTTCAGGAGGAGTGACCGCACCGTATAATATAGGCGGCCCGGGTTACGTAGCCGGCCGCCTGACCACTGATCCGCCGGAGACAAGCCTGATCCGCTACGATGTCGAGCGAATATGGGTGGCGGACGACATGGATTCCAGGTGGCACCTGCCGGAATTGCACCATAATCACAACATGCAGGCATGCAATCCGGACGACCCCGCCAATCCCAACACGTTTCATGTTTTCGGGTCAACCGAACTCGATCTCAACGATTTCCGGCCCGACATCTTCGCAGTCTCCGGAGCGGTGCTGAACGTTGGAGCGCAAAACCCCCAAGGGGTGTACGAAGGAGTGCTCGCCGATGCGGGAACGAAAATTTACGCCGAAGTCAACCAGACCATTCTTCTGCGCTTTCTCAACGCCAGCTACACCGTCCAGGAGTTGACCCTGCCGGTGAACGCGACGGTTATCGCCTGGGACGGCCATCCTCTCGGGGTGGGCGGCTTCCACCGCTTCTCCGCCCCCTATGTGGTGCCGGCCGGGCGGCCCATCCGGATTTCCACCGCCAGGCGCATGGACATCATCCTTGACTCGAGTGTACCGGTTAATGCTCTGGCCCATATCCGTTATTACGACTGGATCAGGGGCGTCCCCGGCGGCCTGGTGGCCGATGTGGGGATACCGGTGTTTATATTTATAGCCTGATGACCGGAAAAAAGCCGGTGAAGGCCACATAAAGCATGAAACTGCCTGCGGCAGGCAATCGGGAGTGCCCCGGCACTGTTGATTGAACAAGAGGTGAAAAGACTAATTTTTATGCCATTGCTCAACCAGGAGGCCCCATGACACACATTTTTTTCAACCAAGCCCGACTGCTGTTACCGGCAATCTTGACCGCCGCGGTCCTGTTCTTTGCTCCCCCGGCCGGCGCGGCCCTGCAGGCCGTGGGGCCTGTTTCCGGACCGCACGGTTTTCCTCTCTATTACACGGACTCCAACAACCTCAGCCTGGAGCTCTGCCTCGATGATGGCTGGTGTGCCTTTGACCCCATCGATCCGGACAATGACAACCATGTCGAACTCGGCGTCGGCGGCGAGGTCTTCTGGTGGATGGCCGAAGCGATTATCGACGAAGACAGCCCTGCCGATGATGACACCTTCGTCGGTCCCCTGCCCGGTCCGGACTTCGACGCCCTGCTGGTCCTGGCCCTTGAAGGGACCTTCGGCGGCGATGAATCCGTGGTCAACGGCCAGCAGATCAGTTTCGGCCGCCTGCGGATCCGCATCGACGTGACCGCGCCCGGTACCTACACCGTTACGCATCCCTACGGCACCGAAATCTTTAACAACGTGACCGTCGAAGACGGCATCAACTTCACCGCCGACATCGGCTCGGCCAACTTCCTTGACGTGGAAAAGGGGTTCCAAGGCGCACTGCAGAGCGACATCGGCCCATTTCTGACCTGGGATACCTTCAATCCGGACCCGGCAGCCAATGATCCTGCCCTGATAGCTGGAGATGCCCACTATGTGGGAGACAATGCCACTCCGCACCGGGTGACCGGCAGTCCGACCGGCAACAACCTGTTCCGGGTGGAGGGCCCGGGCGGCATTCTGGTTGAAACGCGGCTTTTTGTCGTCATGGGCAAGGTCTACGACGGCGACCCGGCTACTCCCCATGTGTATCCTGATCCGCCGCCAATCAACCTGACCGCCGTGGGTCCGGTCAACCGTCTGGCTCCTTTTGTGGCCGGCAGTACCGCCCAATTGGTCACGGACGGGACCACGGCCGGCTACCCGCTGGGCTACCCTGTCTGGTATGAGGATGAAAACGGCCTGCGGCTGACCATCTGTCCCGGTTCGGATCCCCGGTGCATCTCCGATCCGATTACCTCGAGTGATCCGCTCCAGGTGGGTCTGGGGACCGGAGGGGAAACCTTCTGGTGGGCCGCCGATGCCGCCATTGATGAAGATCATCCGGATTTCGGGGATCTGCCCGTGGGCCTCGACGAGGATGGTGATGAAGTGGAGTTCGACGCCCTGCTGGTCCTGGGAATTGAAGGGACCTTCGGCGGCGATGAATCCATTATCGACGGGCAGCAGATATCGTTCGGCCGCACCCGCATCCGCATCGACACCCCGGTTGCCGGCGACTATACCGTTATCTATCCGTACGGCATGAAGATCTTTGAGGATGTACCGGTGGACAAAGGTGGCATCAACTTCACGGCCGACATCGGCATTGCCGATCTGGCCGATCCTGATTCCGCCTTTGTCGGCGCCCTGTACAGCGAAATCGGGCCTCAGTTTTTGACCTGGCCCGATTACCTGAATGAACCCGACCTGAATGCAGGAGGTGTACAGTATATAGGTGATCCGCGCTTCCCGAACCCGGTCACCGGGAGCACATTTGTGTATGATGAAGAGGAAGGGCCGGTCAACTATTTCCGCGTCATCGGTCCCGAAGGCAGCGGCATAGATATCCGCACCGAGCTGTTCCTGGTCCAGGGCAAGGTATTTGACCCGGCCACCTTCCGGGCGGCCGTTCCGGCAACCGGTATCGTCGCCCGGGATGACAACGCGACCGCCGTTACGGCGCGGCCGAGGGTGATCAATGACGTTCTGGTCAACGACACCTTTAACGGCGGACCCATTCCAGCCGGTTCCCCGGTCACGCTGATATCTCCCCCCCGCTTCGGGAACGTGGTGGTGAGCGGCAACAACAGCTTCACCTATACCTCCAATGCGGGTTTTGAAGGCACGGACACCTTTTCCTACAATGTTCTCGTTGGGCAGCAGGTTTCCAATACCGCCACGGTGACCGTAACGGTGATCCCGTTTCAGCCCTTCAACTGGTCCATGTTCATACCGGCGTTTCAGGACCGGGGGCAGGAATAGACCCAGACAATAACGAATACCAGGCAGCCTGTTCCGGGAAAATCAGGAGCGGGCTGCCTGTTTTTTTTGGCGCCTGCGCCCGCAGCCAAAAAAGAACCTGCTCACCCGGCCGGTCTCCCGCCGGTCCGAACCAGAAATATTTCACAACCGGCCCCGCCCTCCTCAGGTTTTTTGAGCCGGGCACAATTTCCCGCACATTTGATCCCTTTTTCATAAAGTTGTATAAATAAGTATATAAGCAATCAGGACGGACGGCATGGGCAGGTGAATCCAACCGTGGCTTCGTGCGAGCCGGGGCTGATGCCAGTCCGGTTCTTTCGCAGGGGGGGAACATGAAAAAGTTCATGATATGCATGGCGTTTCCGATGTCCATTCTGTTTCTTGTCTCCCTGCCGGTTGCTGCGGAAAGGGCTGTTCTTGCGCCGCTCGACGCGGTCAAGAAGGAACTGGTGCGTATTGTCACCGTCGCTCCCGAAGGCGGGGATTTCGACGATCCCGTTGCCGCGGTTGATTCCATAACCGATGCCGGCGCCGACAATCCTTACCTGGTGATGATCGGTTCCGGCGAGTATACCCTGACCCGGACTCTGATCATGAAGCCCTTTGTCACCATCTCCGGCTCGGGAAGTGAAACGACCATCCTGAGCGGGGCCATCAGCACGTTTTCCTATGACGGCGCCTCGGCCGTTGTCACCGGCGCGGACAACGCGACCCTGCGGGATCTGACCGTGCGGAACACCGGCGGCAGCGGGGTTGCCATCGCCATTTATAACAACGGTGTTTCGCCGGTTATTCAGAATGTCGCCGCCACCGCCTCCGGCGCACGGTTCAACTACGGGGTTTACAACGAATACGGCTCATCGCCGGTCATGACCGATGTGACCGCCACCGCTACCGGCGGCTCGTATCATTACGACGTCTTCAACTCCACTTCGCCGTAGATCCGAGTGACCCCGGCTCTTCCCGGATGGTGCAGGGACGGGTGCGGGAATGCCGCCCGCACCGCTTTGTCATTCCCGTTCTGCCCGGTTGATGACAATTCTTCCACGGAGAATCGATAATGGCCGAATACATCATTCATCCCATTGTCATGGGCACCAAGGTGTTTGATAAAACCATGATGACCTACCAGTACGGGGCCGGGGTCACTTATACGATTCCCATTTACTGCTGGTATCTGGAGGGCGGGGACCGGAAGATCCTGGTGGACACCGGCGAGCTAAGCCCCATCCAGTCCGGGAGCAGGGAAGAGTCGATCGGCGGGAAAATTTATACTTTTGAGCAGGGATTGGCCCGCAGGGGCCTGGCGCCGCGTGATATCGACGTTGTCCTTCATACCCACCTGCACAACGATCACTGCGAAAACGATTACAAATGCGAAAACGCCGAGATTTATGTCCATGAAAAGGAGCTGGCCCGGATTCACGACCCCCATCCGCTGGATTTTCGCTACCTGGCTGATTACATCGAGGACGTGGAAAAAAACGGCCAGGTGAGAAGTTTGTCGAAGGATACGGAAATCCTGCCCGGCATTCGCATGGTGCATACTCCCGCCCATACCGAGGGAGGCATGACCATACTGGTCGAGACCCCCTCCGGCCGGGCGGCCATTACGGGTTTTTGCGTCATCGATGAGAACCTCAATCCGCCCAGGGAAATACGGGCCATGGAGATGGATGTCATTCCTCCGGGCACCCACGTGAACGTGTATGCAGCGTATGACATTCTGCTGCAGGTGAAGAAGATGGCGGATATCCTGCTGCCGCTGCACGAGCCGAGGTTTGCGGCGATGGAGACCATTCCGTGATCGCCTCCGGCGGTGATGTGTTTTCTCCTGACGGAAGATTGCGTTGGGCTTTTCGAGCCAAGCCCAACCGGCGTCCCTGATAACAATTCACGGATACAGATAAACATAAGAAAAGCATTGCAGGGGTCGGCATGGCATTCAAACGTCAACTTTTAGCCATCGCGAGCATTGTCGTCTTCGCGTTACTTTGGAATGGGCTAGTGCACCTTTTCTTTCTTCGAGAAGCTGACCTGGCCATCGTTGCGTTCGGACGACCGCCACAAGAGCGCAGCATGGTGCTTGGCCTGGGAATTACGGTGGGTATTTCCGCCCTGTTCTTAGTGAGTTTCCTTCAGTGGCCACACCGCGGAGTGCGGGCGGGCCTTCGCCACGGTGTATTTTTTGGTCTGCTTGCCGGGCTCCTTGTTGATGCGAACCAGTATCTTCTATATCCGCTCCCGGCATCGCTCGCATTAATGTGGTTTGCATTCGGGTTCGTGGAATTCTGCATTTACGGACTCATCGTCGGGCGGATATACCCGAATGAGGTTGCCGCCCAACCGCATTCAGCCGACGCCCGTGCCTCGTGCGGCTGATGTGTGCGTTGCCAGCATCAATCTCAAAAAAATAAAAGATATTCTTGAGTCAAGCTCCTCGGCGAGTGTTGTAACGGAAATTTGGTTGACTCCTCGCGTGGAATTTTCTGACATGATTACCCACGAATAATACAGAAGGAACAAACACAAAAGAAAAAGGGGAAGCAGCCATAATGCTGCAACCCTTTTTTTCCTGGTGCCCGGGGCGGGAATCGAACCCGCACAGGTGAAACACCCGAGGGATTTTAAGTCCCTTGCGTCTACCAGTTCCGCCACCCGGGCAATGGAATTGAGCGGCAATGTACCCGCCGGCCGGTTTTTTGTCAATCGGCCGGGGGATGGGGATTGCGGGCTTCGCCTCAGTTGGCCCGCGGTTCAGGTCCCTGCAAAAGGAGGCCTGATGAGGGCCAGCATTTCCCGCACGGCCTGGTCGAGGCCGACGTATACGGCCCGGCTGATGATGGCGTGGCCGATGCTCAGCTCTTCGATGGCATCCAGGGCAGCTATCCTCGGGGTGTTCCGATAATCAAGCCCGTGGCCGGCATTGACCCGCAGCCCCGCGGCCCTGGCATCGGCGGCCGACCGGCGGATCAGGTCGAATTCCCGTTCCTGCTCGTCCCGGGTCGGGGCATCGCAATAGCGGCCGGTATGCAGCTCGACAAAGGTCGCGCCGATTTCGCCGGCGGCTTTGATCTGCTGCGCGTCGGGGTCGATGAACAGGCTGACGGGAATTTTCCCGCCGTTCAACTGTTCGACAACCCCGCCGATCTTTTTGCGGCCGCCGGTGACGTTCAGCCCGCCCTCGGTGGTCAGTTCCCGGCGCTTTTCGGGGACAAGGGTGACCATGTCGGGCCGGATCCGCAGGGCGATATCCACCATTTCCCTGGTTGCCGCCATTTCCAGGTTCAGCCTGGTCTTGACCGTCCGGCGCAGGATTTCGACATCGCGATCCTGGATATGGCGGCGGTCTTCGCGCAGGTGGACGACTATGCCGGCCGCCCCGGCCAGCTCGCAGATGGAAGCGGCGATGACGGGGTCCGGTTCGCTGGTGCCGCGGGCCTGGCGGACGGTTGCCACGTGGTCGACATTGACTGCAAGGTGGAGCATGGTGTGCCTCCCGGAAAATTGAACTTGACGAAAAAGGTCCTGCTCCATCAGCCATATCCGCCGGGCTTCCTCTTCGGACCGCTCGTGGTCGTGACCAAGCAGGTGGCACAGTCCGTGGATGATCAGTTCGGTGAGCCGGTCGTTCAAGGGCTTCCCCTCCCGGCGGGTCTCCCTTGCCGCGGTTTCCGCGGACACCAGGATATCGCCCAGGTCATCGGGCGCCAGTTCGGGCGGAATGCCTACCCCGCGCGGATCGGCGGGAAAGGACAGGACGTTGGTCGCTGCTTTGCGCTTTCGGTACCGCAGGTTGAAGGACGCCATTTCCCTGTCGTCCATGAAAACGATGCTGACGTGGCTGGTGATCCCGAGCAGCTTCAGCAGCCGCACTCCCCTGTTTTCGAGCAGGACGGGATCGATGCCTGACTCACGGACCGGAACGTGGTATTCGAAGTGCAGGGGCATGGCTGGTGCTCAGGTGCGGGCGGGTTTCGTCCTGTCCCGTTTGCCAGGCTGCTTTTCGTAGGCCTCGATGATTTCCTGCACCAGGGGGTGGCGCACCACGTCGGACTTGGCAAAATAGCTGAAGTGAATGCCCTTGATGGCGCCGAGCAGCCTCTGGGCATCGATGAGGCCGGACTGGGCGGAGCCCGGCAGGTCGATCTGGGTCACGTCGCCCGTCACCACCGCCCGGGAGTCGAAGCCGATCCTGGTCAGGAACATTTTCATCTGTTCCCGGGTCGTATTCTGGGCCTCGTCCAGGATAATGAAGGCATTGTTCAGCGTTCGGCCCCGCATGAAGGCGAGGGGGGCGATCTCGATGATCCCCCGCTCGACGAGTTCCTGCGAACGCTCCTGGCCGAGCATGTCGTTCAGGGCGTCTGTCAGCGGCCGAAGATAGGGGTCCACCTTCTGGGCCATGTCGCCCGGCAGGAACCCGAGCTTTTCACCGGCCTCGACCGCCGGCCGGGTGAGAATTATGGAGCGGACCCGTTCAGCGGCCAGGGCCGAAACGGCCATGGCGACGGCAAGGTACGTTTTGCCGGTGCCTGCCGGGCCGATGCCGAAGACGATATCATGCCCGCGGATGGCGTCGATATAGTTTTTCTGGTTGACGCTCTTGGGGGAAATGACCCGGTTGCGCGAGGTGATATAGACCTTGTCGAGGAAAATGTTCTCCAGCTTGGCCCCGGGTGAGGATTCCAGAATCTTCAGGCCGAAGGCGATATCCTGGGTAAAGATGGGATAGCCTTTGCGGATGAGCTGGTCCAACTGCTCAAAAAGCCGGGCAACAATCGCAACCGCGTGGTTGGGGCCGGATATCTGCAGGGTGTTGCCGCGGGCGTTGATGGTCACGCCCGTGGCAAGCTCCACGGTCCGCAGGTTCCTGTTCAGGTCGCCGAAGAGGATTTGCGCCGCGGCATTGTCGGGGAAATGCAGTTCGCTGGAAACCTGTTTGGACAGGGAGGCCGACGTTTTCAATTCAGTTTGCCGCCTCCTTGCCGGCCTTGGCCAGCTCCTCGTTGATCATCCGCTGCAGGGCCCCGGGGTCGCGGTCGGTCACCCGCCTGCCGTTGATGAACAGGGTAGGGGTGCCGCTGACTTCCGCCTGGCGGGCATTGGCCACATCCCGCAGCAGTCTCTGTTTGGTGGCGTCACTGTTGAGGTCGCGGCTGAAAATGTCCATGTCGAGGCCGATTTCTTTTGCGGCGGCAAGGATTTTTTCGTTGCTGATGTTGTTGTTCATGGCAAACAGGGCGTCATGCATCTGCCAGAACTTTCCCTGGTTGTGGGCGGCGAGCCCGGCCAGGGCCGCCTGCTCGGCCATGTTGTGAATGTTGGTGAGCGGCAGATTTTTGAAGGCGATCTTGACGGATTCGGGATTGTTTTCGAGCAACTGCTCGAGCAGCGGCTGGACCTTGCCGCAGTAGGGTCATTGGAAATCCGAGAATACCGCCAGGACCACCGGGGCATTTTCCTTGCCGAGGAACGGCGCGTCGGTCACATCGATTTCCGCCGTAAAGCTGACGGAGAGGCTGGTAAAGGAATTGTCCCCCGCATTGATCAGGTAGAGCATCTCGCCCCGGGGAGCGATATCGATGGAGGTGACGCCCTTGTCGACGTCTATGACTCCCTGTTTGGCGCCTTCGGCGGTGTAAATATGCACCTTGGCGTCATCGCCGAGGATGAACACTTTTTTGTTATCCAGGGAATGGACAAAATCCAGGGGCTTGGCATCGAGCTTCCAGGTGGCTTTGACCGACGTATCGGGTGAGCCGGGAGCAGCCCCCAGGACGGGGGAAGACAGTGGCAGGGCGGCAAGCAGCAGGGTGCAGAGCGCCACGATTTTTTTCATAATTCACTCCTTTGCGTAAGGATGAACGGTTATTGGCGGCCGATGAATTCAAACGGCCGAAAGTATACTTCTTCCCACGCCGATAAGCAACAGGAGAAACCGGGAAGGACGGGGCAGGGGCGGACGCGGCATGGGATGGGGCGCTATACGAGCTTTCTGATCCGTTCCCATGCTTCCCGCAGGGCGCTCCGATCGGGAAAATCGAGGCAGAGCGTGACGGTCTCGTCCTCGAAGGCCGGGGTGTGCAGGATCCGGATATTGGCGGGCAGTTCCAGTTGGTGTGCAAACCTGTCGAATTGCTGCTCGGCGGTGCTTGAGCGCGGAAAAGCCTCGTTATGCAGCCATTTGAGCAGGGCGGCGGCCTGCTGGGGGACATTTTCCGGCTGGCCGGCTTCCTGTCCGGAGAGGAACGGCTGGAGGACGGTTTGCAGGTCCTCATTCCTGCGCATGATCAATTCAATGCAGAGCTCGATGAGTTTCTGCTGCCGGGAACCGCCCAGGCGCAGTCGGGTGATGAGGCCGACCAGCGTGGTCTGATCGCCGGGCGCCATTGTTATAATTTTCCGGGCGTTGCCGAGAGAGAGGATGCCCTGGTGGAGGGCGGTCATGGCGGCCGGGGCAAGATCGCGCAGGGAGAGCAGCTCAATAAGTCTGTGTCTGTGGGGGGGGTGCCCGAGCTTTGCGAACAGGGGCAGCCCGTCCTCAAGGGGGCAGTCGCGCAGCAGGCCGGAAAAAAAGGCGACCTGCTGGGCCGGGGAGAGACTGCCACCGATCATGGCATGTTCGAGCAGGACGGTATAGACGAAGAGAGGGGGAGAGTTTCCCGGAATCACCAGGCACGGGATGGAGTCGGAACCGCCGGCCTCCAGGGCGGCCTGGATCCTTTTCCTGCCGGAAAGGATGACAAAACGGTCCCGATCTCTCTCAAGGAGGAGCGGCGGAAAAAGGATGCCGTATCGCCGGACGCTTTCCCGGAGAGCAGCGTCCGGATATTCCTGTCCGGGAGAGAGCAGATAGGCGGCATCATGCCGATCAATCGATGAAATATTGATGGGTCGAATAGCCGGGGTTGTCTTCATTTTCCTGCTGCCATGTGTATTTCATTCAACGGAGAGGCGGAAGAATACAAAAAAAACGGGCGTCACGAAAGTGACGCCCAGGGAAAAATTCCTCCGGCGGAAAAAATCAGTGCTTGTTGATCTTGGCGCGGAGTATTCCCGAGGGCTTGAAGGTCACCACCCTTCTCGATTCGAGGGTGAGTTCATCCCCGGTTTGCGGGTTTCTCCCCCGCCGTGATTTCTTGTTTTTGACGTTGAATTTGCCGAAACCGCTGAGCAGGAGATCGTTGCCGCTGATGAGGGCGGTCTTTGAAATGGAGAGGAAAGCTTCAACCGCGTTGGTAGCCTGCGCTTTGGTCATCGACGGATGAGTTTTATACACCTGCTGCACAAGATCGGCTTTGGTCAAGGTCATGGCCCATGAACCTCCATTTGATGAATGTGTGCCGTTTTTTCCTGAAGTTATTATAAATATATTATATTTTTTCAGTATTTGTCAATACTTAGACTTAAAGAAAACGGAAGGCCCCTTTGCCGGCGTAGCGGGCTCCGACCCCCAACTCTTCCTCGATGCGCAGCAGCTGATTGTACTTCGCCACCCGGTCGGTGCGGCAGGGGGCCCCGGTCTTGATCTGCCCCGTGTTCAGGGCGACGGCCAAATCAGCGATGGTGACATCCTCGGTTTCCCCCGACCGGTGGGAGATAACGGCCGTATACCCGGCACGGTGGGCCATATCCACGGCATCCACGGTTTCGGTGAGTGATCCTATCTGGTTCAGCTTGACCAGGATGGAATTGGCGATCCCCGCCTTGATGCCCTTTTGCAGGATGGAGGTGTTGGTGACAAATATATCATCCCCCACCAGCTGAATCGAGGAGCCCAGCTTATCGGTCAGCATTTTCCATCCTTCCCAGTCGGACTCATCGAGTCCGTCCTCAATGGAGACGAGGGGATATTTTCTGACCCAGGAGGCGTAGAACTCGATCAGTTCCCCGGCCGACTTGGCGGGTTTTTTCTCGGCGCTCAGCACATATTTTTTTTCTTTGGCCGAATAGAATTCGCTGGCGGCGGCATCGATGCCGATGAAGATATCCTTGCCCGGTTTGAATCCGGCCGTGGTGATTCCTTCGAGAATGGACTCCATGGCCTCTTCGTTGGAGCGCAGATTGGGGGCAAAGCCGCCTTCATCGCCCACCGCGGTCTGCTGACCCTTTTTCTTGAGGACGCTCTTCAGGGCGTGGTAGGTTTCGATCCCCATGCGCAGGGCCTCGGAAAATGACGGGGCACCGGCGGGAAGAATCATGAATTCCTGGATATCGACATTGTTGTCCGCGTGGGCGCCGCCGTTGAGGATGTTCATCATGGGTACGGGCAGGACCTTGGCGTTGACCCCGCCGATATAGTTGTACAGCGGCAGTTCCAGTTCACTGGCGGTCGCGGCGGCCACGGCCAGGGAAACCCCCAGGATGGCATTGGCGCCGAGCTTCTTTTTGTTGGCGGTGTTGTCCATCTGGAGCATGGCCAGGTCGATGAGAACCTGTTGGGAGGATTCAAGGCCGAGAAGCTTGGGAGCGATGATCTCATTGACATTTTTTACCGCCTGGAGCACGCCCTTGCCGCCGTATCTCTTCCGGCGGGTGTCACGCAGCTCCAGGGCTTCCCGCGTACCGGTCGATGCACCGGAGGGGATCGCGGCCCTGCCGACAGCTCCGGTTTCAAGAAACACCTCGACCTCGACCGTGGGATTGCCGCGGGAATCGATGATTTCCCTGGCAATGACATCAATGATTTCGCCCATGAGAATTTTCCTCTGTTGAAAGGGTTGGTGTGGATATTTCCGCCGTTCCTGTTAGACAAGGGTGGCGATTTTGAAAATCGGCAGGTACATGGCTACGACCAGGCCGCCGATCATGCCCCCCAGGAAGACCATCATGAACGGTTCGATCATGGCGGTGAGATTTTCCACCGCCTGGTCCACTTCCTCGTCATAGAAATCGGCGATTTTTTCCAGCATGGTATCGAGGGCGCCGACCGATTCGCCGACGTTGATCATCTGGATGACCATGTTGGGAAAAACGCCGGTCTCCTCCAGGGGCTCGACAATGGCCCGGCCCTCGGCAACGGCGTCGGCCACCCGGAAGACGGCCCGTTCGATCACCTTATTGCCGGCCGTCTTGGCCGTGACATGCAGGGAATCAAGGATGGGGACGCCGCTCTGCAGCATGGTGCCCAGGGTGCGGGTGAATTTGGCCACCGACACCTTGCGGATCAGGTCGCCGACAACCGGGGACTTGAGAAACATGGCGTCCATTTTCAGGCGGCCCCTTTCCGTGGAGTAGATCTTCTTGACAGCGAACACGAGCAGGCCGGTCAGGATGAGCAGGTAGATGAAATAGTTTTGCAGCCCCTCGCTCATATTGACGACGATCTGGGTCGGGGTCGGCAGGGCCGAGCCGAAGCCCTCGAACATTTCCTTGAACACCGGAACGACAAAGACCAGGATGACGACGAGGATGACAAGGGAGATGCCGAGGCAGATGGCGGGATAGGTCATGGCACCCTTGATTTTTTTCTGCAGGGCCATGGCTTTTTCCTTGAAGGCCGCCAGCCGGGACAGGATGGTGTCCAGTATGCCGCCTACCTCGCCTGCCTCGATCATGTTCGAATAGAGATTGTCGAAAACCTTGGGATGCTTGCGCATGGCGTCGGCCAGGGTGTTGCCGGTTTCGACATCGCTCTGCAGGTTGAGGATGACTCTTTTGAAGGTCGGGTTGGACTGCTGCTTGCCGAGGATCTGCAGGCACTGGACCAGAGGCAGGCCGGCGTCGATCATGGTGGAGAGCTGGCGGGTGAAGATGACCAGGTCCTTGCCGGTGACCTTGGGCTTGAACAGGTCGATGTTCTCAAACAGGTCCTTGGGCGCTTCCTTGCAGGACTGCACGTCGATGCGCATGCGTTTGAGCTGGGCCCGGGCTCCGGCTTCATCTACGGCCTCAATCTTTCCCTTTCGCTTTTCTCCGTAGGAGTTGACACCTTTCCAGTTATAAACGGGCATTAAAGGATCTCCTGATGATTTTGCGCGGTGCTGTCCACTGCTCGAGGGATATTGGTTGACAGATGATCAATTTCTATTTATAAAAACTGTTTTCTTCCCGTAGAATACATGCCGGAAAACAATTTAGTGTATTGTATGGAAGTTTTTTTTCTGATTCAAGGGAAAAGTGATATTTTTTCAGGAGGTTGGCATTATGCAGGCCAGTGCGACATCAAAGTATGCAGGACAGTCATTCCAGCCCATTGTTGAACAGTGTGAAGGCTGTGAGAGAATAGTCGAGGAGGAGGGCGCCCGGTTCTGCAGGTCATATCTGAATCCGGCGGCCAAATGGCGGCAGGGAATGTGCAATTTTGCCACCCATGCCAAACCGGAACTGAAGCTCGTCAAGGTGCGGATCAATCCGCTGAAAGCGTCCAAGCGCGCTTCGCGCAGAAAGTAATCCGCGCAGCCGTTCATTTTCGGGCAAAGGGCCGCATGCCGCTCAGGGCATGGGCCCTTTGCCTGGTTATTTCCTTCCCACCCCCGTGTACTGAAATCCCAGGGATCTCAGTTTTTCCGGTTCATAGACATTCCGCAGATCGATAAATATCCTGTTTCTGAGGAGGCCGCCGATTCGCTCCAGGTCCAGGGCCCGGTACTGGTTCCACTCCGTCAGCAGGATGACGGCATCGGCGTTTTCACAGGCATCGTAGGCATTGGTCACGTACTCCACCTCCGGCGGAAGGAATTTCCTCGCCTCCTCCATGCCCTTGGGGTCGTGGGCCCTGATGCGGGCGCCTTTTTCCAGCAGGGCCGGCAGGATGGTGACCGCGGGCGCTTCCCGCATATCGTCCGTTTCCGGTTTAAAGGTCAGGCCGAGCACGGCCAGGGTTTTGCCCGCTTCGGAACCACCCAGCATATCGCGGATTTTTTTGACCATCCGCGCCTTCTGGGCGGCGTTGACCTCGACCGCAGCGCTGACGATCCGCAGGGACTCCCCGTATTCCTGGACAATACGCATCAGCGCCAGGGTGTCCTTGGGAAAACAGGAACCGCCGTACCCCGGTCCGGGATGGAGAAACTTGCCGCCGATTCTGCCGTCCATTCCAATGGCCCTGGCCAGGGCCGCGATGTCGGCGCCGACCGCCTCGCAGACATTGGCGATCTCGTTGATGAAGCTGATCTTCACCGCCAGAAAGGCGTTGGCGGCATATTTGATCAGTTCGGCGGTTTCGATGGTCGTGCGGACAATGGGGGTGTCAAGCAGGTACAGGGGTTTGTATATTTCATGCAGCACATCGGCGGCCCTTTCCGTTTTCACGCCGATCACCACGCGGTCGGGGCGCATGAAATCGTTGATGGCCGCCCCCTCCCTGAGGAATTCCGGGTTGGACGCCACATCAAAATCCGCCTCCGGATTTTCCTCCCTGACGATCCGTTCCACCTGGGCGGCGGTGCCGACCGGGACCGTGCTCTTGTCAATGATGACCGTGTAGCCCGTGAGGTGCCGGGCGATCTCCCTTGACGCCTCGAAGATGTAGGTCAGGTCGGCGTAGCCGTCCCCTCTCCTGCTTGTCGGGGTGCCGACGGCAAGGAAGACGGCGTCGGCTTCCGGGACGGAGTCCGCAAGGCTGGTGGTAAACCGCAGCCTGCCTTCGACAACGTTCTTATTGACCAGGGCCTCGAGTCCGGGTTCGTAAATGGGGACGCGGCCCTTTTGCAGGCGTTCGATCTTTTCGGTGATCTTGTCGACGCAGGCGACATGGTGGCCGAACTCGGCAAGACAGGTGCCGGTCACCAGGCCGACATACCCCGTTCCAATCATGGTTATATTCATACACTTTCCTCGTTTTCAGGTCCGTTCACCGAAAATTGCCGTCCCGATCCTGACCAGCGTCGATCCTTCCTCGACGGCAACGGCAAAATCGTTGGACATGCCCATGGACAGGATGACATGGGCATTGTCGGCGAACAGTTTTTGCGCACGCAGATCCTCGGCAAGCTCCTTCAGCAGTTTGAAAAAGGGCCGTGAACGTTCGGGATCGGGGGAGTAGGGCGGCACGGTCATCAGGCCCCGGACGCGGAGATTGGGCAGGGACGACAACTCTTTCAGGAACTGCCCGGCATTTTCAGGGGCCACGCCTGATTTCTGCTTTTCCAGGCCGGTATTGACCTGGACCAGGATGTCCAGGACCCGGCCCAGCCGGAGGGCGTGTCCGTCCAGTGCCGCGGCGACCTTCAGGCGGTCCACGGTTTCAATCAGATGAAAGAGTCGGGCGGCCGCCGCCGTTTTGTTGCTCTGCAGATGGCCGATGAAATGCCAGGTTATGCCGGGGTCGAGCCGCGCTATTTTCTCCCTGGCCTCCTGGACGAAATTTTCGCCGAAGAGGCGCTGTCCGCACCGCCACGCTTCCCTGACCGCGTCAACATCCATGTGTTTGGATACGGCCAGCAGCTCGATTTCACCCGGGTCGCGGCCGCACCTCCGGGCCGCCGCGGCGATGTTTTTTCTGACTGCGGCAAGGTTGGCGCAGATCACGGCGATGCGCTCTCATGATCCAGGCCGAACAGTTTTTCGGCATTGCGGGTGGTGCGCCGGGCAACCTCGTCAAGGGGGATGTCTCTCAGTTCGGCGATTTTCCTGGCCGTATGGATGAGGTATTCGGGCTTGTTGACTTTTCCCCGGTACGGGACCGGGGCAAGGAACGGGCCGTCCGTTTCCAGAAGCATATGATCCAGGGAAATGCCGCGCGCGACCTGCCGCAGGGCATCGCTTTTTTTGAAGGTCACGATGCCGGGGATGGAGATGAAAAACCCCAGGTCGTCAATTACCCTGCGGGCCAGGCGGATGTCGCCGGAAAAACAGTGCATGACGCCGCCGGCCGGGTAGGGGGCGTTCCTCTTCAGGGCCGCCATGGTTTCCGCGTGGGCGTCCCGGTCATGGATGATGACCGGCAGCCCGAGTTCCCGGGCGGCCTGGAGCTGTGTCTCGAACGCCTTCAACTGGACCTCCCCGGGAGCGTAATTTCTGGCAAAATCGAGTCCTATTTCTCCATAGGCGACGACCTTGGCGTCCCGGTTTTCCGCCAGGCGGGAGATGCGGCGGATCTCCTCCGCTCCTGCCTCTCCCGCGTGATGCGGGTGAATCCCGACCGTGGCCCAGACATTGGCAAACCGGCCGGCAATGGCCGCCGCCGCAAAGGAGCTGTCGACATCGATGCCGACGGTTATGATCCGGCCGACCCCGCCGGCGACCGCCGCGTCGATGACGCCGTCCAGACCCTGGGCATAGGCGTCCATGTCGAGATGACAATGGGTGTCGACAAGACTGATTCCCGGCTCCGGCCGCGGCAATGACGGTGTGTTTTTCTCCATGGATGTGCCTCGGCCTCTCTCATACCAGAATCATCCGCCGGCCGCAATATCGATCAGGCTCTCTCCCGTCCCATTCGTGAATGGAAGTTGACAAAATAAGTGGATTTTTTTACAAGACGGTATCGGATGGTCTCATCGGGCGGGGAATATGACTCAACCAGTACAGGAAGCGATTTTCAGACGGCGCAGCATCCGTGACTTCACCGATGAGCCGGTGGAGCGGGACCTGCTGCACAGGATCGTCACCGCCGGTATATGGGCTCCGTCCGGGCTCAACAACCAGCCATGGCGGTTCGTTCTAATCCGGGACCGGTCCGCCATGCGAATGCTCTCCGGGCAGACCACCTATTCCCATATTATCCTGGGCGCCGCGGCCCTCATCGTTGTCTATCTTGACCGGTCGGCGATGTACAACGCCGTGAAGGACTACCAGTCCGCCGGCGCCTGCATCCAGAACATGCTCCTGGCGGCGGAGGAGCTCGGTCTGGGGGCGGTGTGGCTTGGCCAGATACTGCAGAACGCGGACAAAGTCAACGCCATCCTCAACCTGGACGACAACTACGAACTCATGGCCGTGCTGGCCGTCGGCCGGCCCAGTCATCGCAACCAGAAGTCACGGCGCAAGCCGCTCACGGATTTTATCATTCAAGAAATCGAAGGAGACGAGGAATGAAAACATGGCTACGGAATATATGCATCGGCACCTTTTTTTCCCTGATCATGCTGCTGCCGCTCGCCGGCTGTATGGACAAGACAGCCGGACCGATTGATCCCGGTCTGCCGCCGGTTTCCGGCTTCGCCGGTGATCTGCAGGATATTGAGCTGCCCACCCAGATGGAATGGATACGCGAGAAATCCATGACCGTCAAGACGGAATCCTTCAACGGCGGCATCTGGAAATACTCGGGCAGGGTCGAGCCGTTGTCCCTGAAGGACTTCATCATCAACTCCATGCAGAACAACAAGTGGAAACTGGTCGGCGAGGCCACGTCCGGGGAAACCCTTCTTGCCTTTGCCAAGCCCAGCAAGACCTGCATGATGGTGATTTCGGAAAGCAGGTTCGGGAAAACCGGCCTGACGCTCTACGTTACCATTGACAGGGCTGCCGCCGCGAGCCTGAACCCGTTCGGCGAAGCCACGGACCGGTAGGCGGCGCGCCGGTTCCGCCGGGGCGCACAGGAAACGATTTTCACGGTGTTCCGTCCGGCTTCCGCCGGCAACGGGCATTCTGGGCAGGGCATCCCATGACCGGTCTGCAGGGCAAGAAGATACTCTTCGGCGTCACCGGCGGCATCGCGGCCTTCAAGGCGGCGGGCTGGGTGCACGCCCTGGTCAAGGAAGAGGCGGGGGTGACGGTTGTCATGACCGGCGCCGCCGCCCGCTTCGTGGCCCCGTTGACGTTTTCCGCCCTGTCGGGAAACCGGGTGCATGTGGACATGTTCGCTGATGATCCCGACCAGGTCATGGCCCACATCACCCTCGCCCGTGAGGCCGACCTGGTGCTGATCGCTCCGGCCACGGCCAATACCATGGCCAAGCTGGCCCACGGTCTGGCCGACAACCTCCTGACAACCGTTGTTCTCGCTGCCGCCGGCAAGCCCGTTCTTATCTGCCCGGCCATGAACTCCGCCATGTACGCCCATCAGGCCACCCGTGATGCGGCGCGCCGCCTGCGGGAGCTGGGGTACACCCTGGTCGAGCCGGACTGCGGCAGGCTGGCCTGCGGCGAAGAAGGTCCCGGACGCCTGCCTGAATGGGAGGTGGTGCGGGAAGAGCTGCTCCGCCTCTGCTCCCTGAACGATCTGCAAGGACAGCATATCCTGATTACCGCCGGCCCGACAAGGGAGCCGCTCGATCCGGCCCGGTTTCTCAGCAACCGCTCCTCCGGCAAAATGGGTTTTGCCCTGGCGCGCACCGCCCGGAGAAGGGGGGCCGCGGTAACCCTGGTTGCCGGCCCGGTCGTTCTTGAGGACCCTCCCGGCATTGACGTCATCAGGGTGACCACGGCCGCGGAAATGCGTGCGGCCGTCATGGAGCAGCGGGACCGGGCCACGGTCATCGTCAAGGCCGCGGCGGTGGCCGACTTTCGCCCGGCGCGGCCCTCGGCGGGCAAGATGAAGAAACGGGAAGGGCTGGGCGCCATTGAACTGGTGGAGAACGCGGACATCCTGGCCGAACTGGGGAGAAACCGCAAGGCCGGTCAGGTGCTTGTCGGCTTTGCCGCGGAAAGCGACAATCTCGAGGAAGAAGGACGGCGCAAGCTGCAGGCCAAGAATCTCGACCTGGTGGTGGTCAACGACATCGGCAGGCCCGATGCCGGCTTCGACGTCGACACCAACCAGGTCATCCTTGTCGACCGGACAGGCAGCCGGCCCCTGCCGCTCCTCTCCAAAGAGGAGACGGCGGACCGGATCTGGGATCATGTCGGAACGATGATCCCGGAGATGTAGCGCCGCCCGGGACCGCTGTCATCCCTTCATGGCATATTCGTAGACGGCGATGATATCCTCCCTGGACGGCCGCCGGGGGTTGTTTTCAATGGGCCGGGCAACGGTCAGGGCGATATCGGCCATCTCCCCTATCCTGTCCTCGGGAATCTCCAGATCGGAGAGGGTGGCGGGAATGTCGAGGTCCATGTTCAACTGGAACAGGCCGTCTACCGCCAGGGCGGCCGCCTCGCGCAGGGGCATGGCGTCAACCTCATGGCCGAACAGGGAGGCCAGGACCGTGTGTTTGCGCAGGTCGCCGATCAGGTTGTAATCGGTCACATAGGGCAGGAGCACGGCGTTGGCCAGGCCGTGCGGAATACCGAACATGCCGCCCAGCGGATAGGACATGGCGTGGACGAGTCCCACCCCGGCCATGGCCAGGGCCTTGCCGGCCAGGAGGCTTGCCAGCAGCATGGCGGAGCGGGCCTCGACGTTCCTCCCGTCCGCATAGGCGGTCCTGATATGGGTGAGGATCAATTCAATCGCCTCCAGGGAATACATCTCCGAGATCGGATGGGCCTGGACGGAGGTGTATGCCTCGACGGCGTGGGTCAGGGCGTCAATGCCGGTGCTTGCAGTGACTCCGGGCGGCAGGCTGAGGGTGAGCATGGGATCGAGGATGGCCGCGTCGGGGTAAAGAGGGTCGCCGTTCATTCCTCCCTTGGAGCCGGTTTTTTCGTTGATGAAGACGGCGGTGAAGGTGACCTCGGCCCCGGTTCCCGCCGAGGTGGGCACCATGATTTTCGGCACCCCGGGTTTCTTGATCTTGCCCAGCCCCAGATAATCGGCGGCCTTGCCGCCGTTGGTCAGCAGGATCGCCGCCGCTTTGGCGATGTCCATGGCTGAACCGCCGCCGGCCCCGATCACGCAGTCGCACTTGTTTTTCCGGGCGGTTTCGGCGGCCTTGTCGGCCAGCCGGAGACTCGGTTCGGGGTCAACCTTGGTGGAGACAACGTACTTGATTCCCTCTTCATCCAGGGAGGCGGTGATGTCGGCGTCCAGACCCGCCTTCTGCAGGCCGGGGTCAATCACCACCAGCGGCTTGGTGCCGCCCAGGCCGGTGACGATCCGGCTGAGGTTCTGGATGCTGTGGAGACCGAAGTGAATGCGGGTGGGCTGGGTAATGGTGTAGGCTGCCGGCAGTGTCATGGGAAACTCTCCTGGAAAATGTATGGGGGCGTGATGAAAAATCGTATCCGTCGACCGGCACCGCCGGCCAACGTTCTCAAGGACTATATAGCATTCTTTGACCGCAAAGGAAATGGTCAACATGCACCCGCCGGGAGAGAAGGATGATCGGAGTGACCCCATGGAGATAAGCAGGTCCGAGCAGAAGCGGCGGCTGAAGCGGCTCGAAGAACTGGCCGCCGAACTGGCCGGGCTGTCCCCCGCCGAGATCGGCAGAATTCCCTGCAGCGGCGAGGTCCGAAAGGAGCTGCGCGATGCGGCGGCGATGAAGGGCGGCGCCAGAAAGAGACAGCTCAAATATATCACCAGGCTGCTCAGGGAGGAGCCGCTCGACCCGATCTATGCCTTTGTGAGCGGCAAAAAGGGGGCCGCTCTGCGGGACAAAAAGGAATTCCACGAGATGGAGCGCTACCGGGACGCCATTCTCAATGAAGCCATTGCGGCGTACCGGGACGCCGGCGACAGTCCGGATGCGCTGGGGGAAGAGTGGTCCGGCCGGGTTATCGAAGAGGTCCGGGACGTCCTGCCGGGTATGGACGGGAAGGCGGCGGCCCGCCTGGCTTCGCTCTATGCCGGGACCCGCAACCGCAAATACAGCCGTGAACTCTTCCGCCTCCTGCGGGCGGCCCATGAACTGAAGAAACGAAACCTGGGACCCGACGGCGGAAAAACACAGGGGTGAGACATGGAATACAGGGCAGGCTCAATGGGCAGGATTTTTTATATCCGGCTCGATGACGGGGACGATCTGCATCAGTGCATCCGGGAACTGGTTGTCAGGGAGCAGGTTCGCTCCGCCTGGTTCCAGGTATTCGGGGGGCTGAAGAAGGCCGGGGTGGTGACCGGGCCCAGGGAGCCGGTCATGCCTCCCGACCCGGTGTGGACCACGGTCACGGAGGCCCGGGAAATCCTGGGGATCGGCAGCGTCTTCCGGGACGGGGAGGAGCCGCTTATTCATTTGCACGCGGCCATGGGCCGTCACGGCGACACCCTGACAGGCTGCGTCCGCCGGGACAGCATGGTCTACCTGGTTGACGAGGTGCTGCTTATGGAGATGACCGGGATTGACGTCACCCGCCCCTGGTCGGACGAGAGGGGGTTCAACCGGCCGGAGTTCGACGCCCCGAAGGATCAGGGAGCGGCCGGTTGATGAGAAGTGTGCGGGTACCCCTATTCGGCCGGCTCGATCTTGAGGATTTTGTCGCCGGGCTGCAGGGCCTGGCCGATCTTGGCGTGAATTGAGACCACGGTGCCCGTTACTTCGCTCAGCAGAGGGGTCTGCATTTTCATTGCTTCGATAATGGCCACCCTGTCACCTTTTTGTACTTCCTGGCCTTCCTTCACCGTTATTTCGCAGACGTTGCCCTTGAACGGCGCCCGGATATCACCGGAAATGGCCAGTTCCTCGATTTCCTCCCTGGACAGGACGGCGGCCGCCACGGCTCCGGCCTGGACTTCCGGCTCAAAGACAAACAATCGCTGATGATGGTCGATATTGAGGAAAATGTTCTTCTCCCCCGCCTTGTTTGTCTGTGAGGGGCCTATTTCGATGATATGCGCCTTGCCGGCGTGATCGCGGAATTCAAGAGTTTCGCCCAGGGCGAAACCGCCCTGGCGCAGGAAGATGGAGGGCGGCAGCACATAGGAGCGGCCGAATTTTTCTTCGAATTTGAAAAACTCCACGGCATCGTTGGGATGCTGCAGGTAGGTCACCAACTGCTCCTCGGTCGGCTCCCGGCCGATGCGCTCTCTGAGGGTGGCGCGCTCCTGCTCGATGTCCATGTCCTCGATTTTTTCCACCCCGCCTTCCTCCTCGAGCAGCTGTTCCCAGTCGGGGCCGAATACTTTTTCATAGATCCAGTCGGCCGGCCGGTAGAAGGGAAAGGGTCCGTATTTGCCCAGCAGGAGATTTTTCAGGTCGCCGGAGGGATTGCCGTAGCGCTCGCCGTCAACCACGTTGCTGACCGCGGTGGTCCACAGGATCTGGGAACCGGGGGTCACGCTCCACCAGTTGCCGAGTTCGACCTGGACCCTGGGAAGCTCCTTGTGCAGGATGTCGGGCATCTGCTTGAGGAAGCCTCCCTTGTCAGCCTGCTCCAGGCTGCTGCCCATGGCTCCGCCGGGCAGCTTATGGATCTGCACCGTGGGCATGAAGCCCTTGATCTGGGATTCGAAGGCGGCGTAATAGGGCCGCTCGTCCCGGATGGTGTCCGAGGTGGCGATGATGGCTTCCTCGTCGATGCCGATGGCCTTCTTGTCGTAGTCCTTCAGGGTCTGGATGACGGTCAGCGAGGGCGGCGGCCCGTAGAACCCGGTAAAGGAGTGGTCGGAAGCGTCGACAATGGTCGCCCCGTTCAGGACAGCGGCGGTTATCCGGCCGATGTCGTTGCCGTCGGTGTTGTGGCCGTGGTAGTGGATGATCAGATCCGGGAAGGCCTGCTTGACGGCGTCGACGAGGTCGCCGATCCGCTTCGGCGTGCCGAGGCCGCCGTGATTCTTGATGCAGAGGATGATCTCCTCGCCGGTCACCTCTACAATCTCCCGCACCTTGGAGATGTAGAATTCGTTGGTGTGCTCCGGGCCCGTGGAGAAGCAGATGCACGGCTCGTTGATCTTGCCGGCCTTGGCCACCTCCTCGAAAACGGCGGTCATGTTGGGGATGTAGTTCATGAAATCAAAGGTCCGCCATACGTCCACATACTTGGCGAATTCGCGGACCGTCAGCCGGATGACATTCTGGGGGTAGGGGCGGTAGCCGAACAGGTTGACCCCGCGGCACAGGGTCTGGAACAGGGTTTTGGGCATCTGTTCCCGCAGCAGTCTCAGCTTGAGGAACGGATCGACCTGCTTGCGGAGAATGTCGACATGGATGGAGGCGCCGCCGGTGATTTCCAGGGAAAAATAGCCGGCCTCCTCCCTGGCCGGCGCCGCCAGCAGATCCGTGTGCAGGAGAATCCGGTTTTTGTAGTCCGACTGGGACATGTCCCGGGTGGTGTTGGTAATGTAATACCCGTCAGCCTGCCGCAGGATGGACAGCACTTCGGCAGTATTCATGGCTGTCGTGATTCGTGTCATGGTGTTCAATCCTCGATCTGTTCAGGATGCGCTAAAGTGTCTTTCGGTTTATTGGCAGGGGGATCCGGCATCAGGCCGCATAGATGTTTTTCCCCTGGTTGTGGATTTCAGCGATCAACCGGGCCAGCTTGTTCACCTCGCTGGTGTATTCCTCGTAATCGAACAGGTGCTGATGGGTGTCGAGGTAGGAGGTGTTGAAGTTGCCACCCCTGAAATCGGGATCGTTGACCAGGTTCAGGTAAAACGGAATGGTGGTCTTGGGGCCGGTAATGACAAAGTTGGTCAGGCATCTCCTGAGACGGTCGACCGTTTCGTTCCAGGTCCAGCCGAACACGGTGAGCTTGACCAGCAGGGAGTCGTATTCCTCGGGGATGGTGAATCCCTGGTAGCAGAAGCCGTCCAGGCGGACCCCGTACCCGCCGGGTGACTGGTAGACGGTGATGGTTTTGCCGCCCTCGGGCATGAAATTGTTTTTCGGGTCCTCGGCGTTGATCCGCATTTCAATGGCGTGACCGCGGAGCTGCACGTCATCCTGGTCGAAGAGCAGTTCCCTGCCCAGAGCCACTTTTATCTGGGTGCGGACAATGTCGATGCCCGCGATCATTTCCGTCACCGTATGCTCAACCTGCAGCCGGGTATTGATCTCCATGAAGTAATACCTGTTGTCCTTGTCGAGCAGGAACTCAACGGTGCCGGCGTTGGTGTAGTTGGCGGCTTTCGCGGCCTTGACCGCCGTCCGGCAGATCTCATCCGCAAGTTCCGGGCTCAGGTGAAAGGCCGGGGCGATCTCCACCAGCTTCTGGTTGCGGCGCTGGATTGAACAGTCCCTGGTGCCGAGATGCACGGTCTTGCCGTACTTGTCGGCGATGATTTGGACTTCCACGTGCTTGGGTTCGACAACCACCTTTTCCAGGTAGACCGAGTCGTCATTGAAAGCGGCCTTGGCCTCCTGGCGGGCGATGGCATACTGTTCCCGCAGTTCCTTTTCATTCTCGATGCGGCGGATTCCCCTGCCGCCGCCCCCGGCGGTGGCCTTGAGCATCAGGGGGTAGCCGTGCTGGGAGGCAAAGGCTTTTGCCGCGCGCAGCCCCTCGTCGCCGGCCGGCAGATTTTCCGTGCCGGGGACCATGGGGATTCCCGCCTCCGCCATGATTTTCCGGGCCATGACTTTGTTGCCGAGTTTTTCGATGACGTCGGAGCTCGGACCGATGAAGATCAGCCCCGCCTCATCGCAGGCTTTTGCCAGCAGTGGATTTTCGGCGAGGAAGCCGTACCCCGGATGAATGGCGATGGCGCCGGAACGCCTGGCGGCTCTGATAACCTTCTCAATGTTGAGATAGTCCCTGCGGGGACCGTCCCCGATCCAGACCGCCTCATTGGCGATGCGGATGTGTCTCGATTCGGAGTCGGGCGATTCGTAGATGCCGACCGCCTCCATGCCCAATTCCTGGATTGCCCGCATGATTCGGATGGCAATCTCCCCCCTGTTGGCTACTAAAATTTTCGTGCTCAATGTTTTTCCCTTTCTTGGTGGTCGCACTAAGAGCGGACAGTAGTCCGCGCGTTTCCAGAGGAAAGACCGGGATCGGGCAGGGCGCAGGTCCTGTCCGCACGGTTCCTTGTAAACCGGTCCTTCGGGAACCTTTTCAGTTCAAGGTATGAGATGACGGATATCAAAAATCTGGACTATTCATTTGATGCGCGAGGCATTAAGAACGAATAATTAGCATGCTCATGGGATTTTGACAAGAGCAGCCCGCAAGAAAAAAGAGGGTTGCCAGCCGGTCCGGTAGAGGTCGGGCCGTGGTTGGCGGCGGCCATTGCGCCGGCCTGGCGGGGGTGAATCCGTTACTGGATATTTCTTTTCCAGGGAGGAAAAAGGAACCCCTTTTTCGCAGGAGCGCGCCGGGGGGCCCGCGTCAGCCCCTTTCCTCCCGATCCGCCTGACGGAGCTGTTCGAAATCGGCAAGGGGACGAATCCGGCCGCTGTGAATGGCATTGAGCAGGTGCTGCGGATCGTCGCAGAATCTGTCAGCCTGCCTGAGCGGATCAAAGAAGCAGGAGTTGTACGAGGACACAAGGTTGAGGTGCTCCCACCTGGTAATATAATATTCAATGAGGCCGGGCAATTCGGTAAAAACGGTCTCCTCGGGATCGGGAACGCCGTAGCTCGTCTTTTTCAGTTTTTCCACCGATAACGTCTGGGTCTTGTAAAAACTCTCCATGAACATCATCTCGGGGGGCATTCTGGCCTCGATGCCTATCCTGTTCAACCCGTTGAGAAAAAATTTCAGGCAGCGGACGCCGAATCCGGCCAGGGGATAGGAAACGTACAATTCCTTGGGAATGCCGACGTCCAGGTAGGACTTGATCGTCAGGATGAGCTGGCTGAGCCTGACGGGGTTGTGATCGACGAAATGATAGGCCTGCCCGGAAAACTCCTCCCTGTTTTCAAGGAGATAATGAACAAAAGGAGGGATTTTCCGGCAGCTGGTATAGGAGTGCATGGCATCCCTGCAGGTGAGCATGACCGGCATCGCCTGTTTGGCGATGGAGAACAGCAGCCGGTGGAATCCCTGTATCTTGTGATCGTGTTTGCCGTACACCACCGCCAGTTTGACGATGGTGAAATCGAGCCCCCTGGTTTCGTGCAGATGGTGCAGGGTCCTCTCGGCCATCAATTTTGATTTGGCATAATTGGACAGGTCTGCCGTGAGCGGCAGCAGCCGGTCTTCGCTAAGATTTTCCCCTTCGGGCAGAGTGGCGGCGGAGCTGAAATGAATAAAGGGAATTTTCAGGGCCATGGCCGCTTTCGCCAGGTTGACGCATCCCAGATAGTTGGTTTCGTAGGAAAGCTGGGCGTCGCTGTCGAGGGAGGCAATGGCGGCGTTGATGATGAAATCGGGCCGGTACTTCTGAAAATAGTGCTGCAGATCCTCCGGCACCCGGATGCTGAGCTTTTTGCTGTTGGGGGACAGTATTTCAATTTCCTCCCCGGTCCCGGTCTTGAAATAATGGTTCAGGGCGCCGCCGATCAAACCGGAGCCGCCGATCAGCACCCCGAATCTGCGGGTGGTCACGTCGATTCGGGCCGAGGGGCTTTTCAGCTTTGAGAGGAGAAAGAGGGGCCGCTGGAAGTCCTTTCCTTCCTCCTTCGCCACCTGCTGGAAAAAATCGCATTTTTTGCAGACGTCATATTTCGCCGCATGGGTCCCCTGCACCTTGCCGCCGCAATAGGTGCCGGCCACGACCCAGCAGGCCCTTCCCGAATTCGTGCCGCCATGAACGGAGTCGAGCCTCGTTTCAGCAGCCGCCGGGCAGAGGGCATGGCCGTCCCCTTCCGAGCCGGGCCCCCGGCCGCACTGTTTTACCTCCCAGCAGTTGAGTTTCTCATTTTTCATGGAACATTCCTTCCCCCTCCCGGCTGAAACGGAGAACCGGACGGCCGACTCTGTCCGGCAGCCCGATTTCTCTTCCGTCAGCTGTAATTCTCGGGCTTTTCAGCAGTTTCGGCCGTGCGAATATTGGGGGATGCTGTCTGTGATCAGACTATATGGTGCCACGGTGTGGTTGTCAAGGTGGCGCGGCGATCCAGAGCTCGCTGTTCCGGCCACATGCGGCCCCGGCCGCCCCTGTCTGCCGCGGTCCCAGTGCTCCTCCGCCCGGTGGGCCGGAAAACCTACACTTCGTCGGCGATCCCTCCGCTGACATCAACCACCGAGTTGTCGCCGTAGGGGCCGGGCACATATTTATCGGCGGCCCAGTCATTTTCCCAGCGGCTGTTGTCGATCAGATAGCGGAACTGGTACTCCCGGCCGCTGGGGAGATCCAGGTCGATTTTAAAGGAGCCGTTCTTCAATTTCCGCAACGAGTTGCCCTTTTTTTTCCAATTGTTGAAATCACCGACTATACAGACGGTTTTAGCCGGGCCGGCGGCTTCTTTCGGCAGGGAGAAGGTAACCTTGCAGACAGGTTTGGATTTCAGGTATCGTTTCTTGATCGCCATCAGCACACCTCTTCAGGGAAATAGATTTATGCAGCACACAACAGATATTCAACGGTGGATCGTTCAACCGGAAAGCGCGGGATTGCATTCCCGATCGCCGCCGGGACCGGTCTGAACAATCGGTTCCCGGAGATACGGGTAATTATACGGACGGTTGCCCCCATAGTCAAAGGGCTATGAAGGGTTATATTGGGCAAGCCGCCGGACAAGCTCCTCCCGCCGATCGTAGAGTCGTTTCTGATCCCTTGGCGGATGCGTCGCAAAAGCATAGGCCGTTATGATCGGCAGGGCTATGGTGACATCCACATAGCAGACAACCGCGTCGGGCAGACGCTGGGGGTCGATTTTTCCCCAGCTTACCGCCTCGGACGGAGTGGCGCCGGACAATCCGCCCGTGTCCGGACGGGCATCGGTTATCTGGAGAAAATAGTCATGGCCTTCCTCCTCGATACCGAGGATCTCCTGGATATAGGGCTCGGTCTGCAGGAGGAAATTCTTGGGCGATCCGCCGCCGAGGATCCAGACCGCACTTTTCCCGTTTTTCTTGGCATCAAGGACAATTGCAGCCGTTTCATTGACATCCAGTGCCACATCCAGCCGCGGACCGCCGCCGGACAGCGCCGCCCGGGCCACGTTCATGCCGATTGAGCTGTCGCCGGGGGACGAGGTGTAGATGGGCACTCCGGCGGTATAGGCCGCGGAGAGAAGGCTGACGCGGGTCAGTCCCAGGAGCTTTTCCCGTTCCCGGACATACTTGCCGAGGCGGTAATGAAATTCGGCGGTGGACATCGGGGCCTGAAATTCTTCGCCCTTGATCACCTGGTAGACAAAGTCATCGGTGGAAAGCAGGACATCGTAATCGAACAGGATATCATAGATCCTGATGATTTTTTCCTCCCGGAGCCGGCGGTCATCCATGAATGGGGAGCCGGCGTGCAGGTCAAAACCGATGGCGTAGTGGATGTCGTGGTACAGGTTGGCGCCGGTGCTGATGATCCAGTCGACAAATCCGTTTTCGATCAACGGAATGACGGCGGACATGCCCAGTCCGGCAGGGGTGAGCGCGCCGGTCATGCTCAGGCCGACGGTCACGTCCGGCTCAAGCATTTTCCGGGTGAGCAGACCGCAGGCCTCCCGAAGCCGGGCCGAATTGAATGAGCAGAAAGCGTCATCCACCAGCTCACGGATGGTTGTCCGGCTGTTGATTGCCCCGGGCCTGATTTTTGTCCCGAGTATACACTCCCTCTTTTTCATGGTTTCTCCTCCATCTGGGCTGCGCAAAACGGGAAGCGCGACGGCGTACCGGTTTTCCCTCCCTCCGGACGGCATGAGGGGTGGTCTTTGCTTTGTGGGCCTTCGCCGATGCCGAACCAGCCGTTTACTCCACCCCCGGTGAACGCGCAAGGAAAAAAGTAAAATGGGCCGGTTCCACCCCGTGGAGCAGTACGGGCGCAGCTACCAGACAGGGAAGTCCCCCCTGGCCAGCCGGGCGGAAAACTCAGCGGTCCCCTGCAGTCCGGTCCTGATGATCTGTGCAACCCGGGGTTCCGCTTCCGCCAGCGACATGCCGTCCTGCAACGTGAGCTGGGCGGAAACGATTGCGGGCCGGTCGACGGGCTGGCCGATCCGGCTGCCGAGGCGGATGTTGACCTCGGCGATTCCCGGCACCTGCCGGTAAATGTCATCGGCAATCTGCATGGCAAGCAGGGAGTATATTTTTCCCACATGGCTCACCGGGTTTTTGCCCGCCGCGGCCTCCATGCTCATGGGCCGGTTCAGGGCGATGACCCCGTTGACCTTGTTGCCCCTGCCGACCTGGCCGCAGTCCCCGCTTTCTGCGGAAGTGCCGAGTACGGTGAGATAGACGCCTTCCTCGCCGCGCTGCCGGTCATCCAGGGTATTGATCTCAACGTTGATGTCGGACAGCGAATGCTCCCGGCCGGCGAGGTCATCGAGCACGGCCTGCCGGATTTCCTCCTTGCGGTTGAAATAAGCAGGAAGGTCGGGAACATGGCGGTCGACAAATGCCATGGCGATGGTCAGGGACAAGAGTCGGTCGCAGCGGTACCCCATCACTTTGACATCTTCTCCCGCCTCGGGGAACCGGCGTTTGAATTCGGGGGAATTCAGGAGCCGCTCCGTGGCGATGACGAGACGCTCGGTATCGGTATAGGGCGCATAGCCGACCGCGGCGGAGGTGTCATTGGCGCAGATGACCGGCCGTTCGAATATGCCGGTCAGTTCGGCCGATCCGCTTTTGATCTCGTTCTGGAAAACCAGGTGCCGGTCCGGATCCACGTGGCGGAGGTTGTCACGCACCCATTTCCGGGCGGCGGATTCGGCGATGGCGGCCACATCAATGCGTTTGCCGCGGTATTCGGTGGTGGCGCGGTCGCCGAAGATGAACCGCATGGGTTCGACCACGGTCCCGCCCCCCGGACGGGGCCGGGTGCGGCCGGCGACCAGCATGGCCTTGTCGGCATTGTGATGCAGAATACGGCCGAAGGCCTCCATGTAGGCACGGCACAGGGCCACCGACACCTCTTCCATTATCGCATCGCAGATGGTGTCGGGATGGCCGGTCCCCTTGCGCTCCACCATTTCCACCCTTAAGCGGGCAACGGGGGGCTGCCGCAGCTCCTCAACAATGATGTTCACCATTTCGCCGGTCCTCCGCCGTCCCTTTCGGATGCCGTGTCAGCAGAAACCAGAGGAGATGATTCTCAGGCTGCCACCATAATATCATTGTTTTCCACGTCAGAAAAATATCCGTTCATTCCGGAAAGCATGCCGCCGGGAATCAGGGACGCCGGGCGGGGCCCGGGGCTGATTTGTCCCCCGGAAGGGCGGAAGCGGCCTGTCTGCCGGCGTTACCCGGCCGCTTTTCCTTTTTTGCCTTTCTGTTCGGCGATCATGTCGGACAGGGCCCGCAGCAGGTCAATGGCGGAAATCATCCCCACCAGGTCGCCGGTTTTGTCGAGCACCGGGGCCGCTCCGATGCCTTTTTTCAACAGCAGGGCGACCCCCTTGCGCAGGGTGTCATAGGTGTGGAGGACATGCACCTTCCTGATCATCACGTCGCTGACGTGCATTGAGTTGTCCAGGTAGTAGACATGGGAGATATCGTGCGCTTCATCCACCCAGTTGGGCCGGCGCAGTTCACGGTCGCTGATGATGCCGATCAGCCTTCGGTTTTCGTCCACTATGGGCAGGTGCCTGATGGAATGCTCCTTCATGAGAAAAAAGGCTTCCCTGATGCCCATGTCAGGGGATATGGAAATGACCTGCCGGGTCATATAGTCGCTGACCTTGATCGCCATGGGACCCTCCGAGGGGATAAAAGTTGGTGAGCGAGCCGGGATGGAATCGTCTCGCCGGCCCGGTCTGCCCGCGGGCATTCCTTGCTTTGTTTCTGCTCTATTGAGTAATCTTACCCCTTTCCTTTCCCTCAGGCAAGAAATGGAATAAGGTGGGAAAGGATATGGGTCATGGGATTCACGGCTACCGAGGAGACGTTCCGTTGTTGCGCGCCGATCTTGTCAGTCTGAACTGTCGCTACAGCCACTCCTGCCCGGCGCTGTTCTACGTGCGCGGCGCGCTTGAACACCACCTGTCCGGGCCGGTCCTCAGGATCCGCCAGTTCACCATCAACGATCCCTATTACGACACCCTGCTGCATCTTTCCTCCTCACCGGCCGACGCCCTGTTTTTTTCGGTTTACATCTGGAACGCCATGTATGTGGAGCGGCTGGTACGGGATCTGGCGGCAATCGCCCCGGACCGGCCGCTGATCCTGGGCGGCCCCCAGGCCCCGGTGCTGGCCGACCTGCCCCGGCAGTGCACCGTGGTCGAGGGGGAAATCGAGGGCGTTGCCGACCGCTTTTACCTGGACCTGGTGAACGGCTGCCTGCAACCCCGCTATTTCGCGGTTTCCGACCGCCCCTTTCCCTTTCCCTACCGGGATGAGGATTTCGCCGGCGAGCTGCAAAACCGGCAGGTCTATTATGAATCGTCCCGGGGCTGTCCGTACCGCTGCTCCTATTGCCTGTCCTCGGCGGACAACGGGGTGCGGCACAAGGATGTCGGCCGGGTCGAGGAGGAGTTGGAACGGATCCTGGCCCATGAACCGAAGATCATCCGGTTCGTTGACCGGACCTTCAACGACCGCCCGGAACGCGCCCTGGCCATCTGGCGCTTCCTGGCCGGCCGGCCGGAGAGGACCCGCTTCCATTTCGAGGTGGCGCCGGACCGGTTCACCGAGGAAATGCTGGCTTTTCTGGCAAGCGTGCCGGCAGGGCGCTTCCAGTTTGAAATCGGCGTTCAGTCAACCAATCCGCAGACCCTCGAAGCGGTCAGCAGACGCATGAACGTCGAGCAAGCCGAAGTCAACATCCGCCGGCTGGCGGCCGGAGACAACATTCATCTGCATGTGGATCTGATCCTCGGCCTGCCCTTTGACGATGAAGCCGGCTACCGCTGTTCCTTCAATCGGGTTTTCATCCTGCGGCCCCATTACCTGCAAATGGGCCTGCTGAAAATACTGCCGGGCACGCGGATCAGCCGGGAAACCGACCTGCACGGCATACTAAGCTGCCGCCGGCCGCCCTACGAAATCCTGGCCAACCGCTGGCTGGATCATGCCGCTCTCGCTGATCTGCATGTCTTCGGCGAGTGCGTCGAGGCCTTCCACAACAACCGCTACTTCCGCACGCTCTGGCGCTACCTGCTCGGCACGGGGGAAGAGCCGTTTCAATTTTTTCAGGCCCTGCTCGCCGTTTGCCGGCGGCGCCATTTTTTCGAGCACTCTCCGACCCAGGAGCTGATGGCCCGGCTGCTCGCGGAACTGGCGGCCGCCCGTCCGGACGGACAACTGCTCCTGGAAATCCTGCGCTATGACTGGCTCTGCTGCGGGCATCGTTTTCTGCCCGGTTTCCTGGAAGCGGACCCGCTGGCCGAACTGCGCGCGGTCCTGCGGCGGGACCTGCCGCCGAGCCTGGAGGGTCATTATACCGTGCGGGAACGCAGCGAATTCCTGAAGCGGTGCGTGTTCCTGGAGATGACCGCCCCGGCGCTGCGGCAGATCGGTTTTGCCCCCCGGGGCGAGCGCGCGGTGGTCTGCTTCCTCCCGCAGCAAACCGGTGGCGTGATGCGGCGCTGCCGGACGGTGCTCCTGGAGTAGGACAATCAGATTGACCCTTTGCCTCCAGGAAACATCTCATCGAAGTCGAAATCGAGTGCGGTGGCCCCCAAATGTCGGGGCGCGAGCTACATCATCCGCGACGCCGACGATTGTGTCTGTGCGTTTCAGTATGAGGACGACGCACGGCGGTTCGAAAGCGAACTGGCACCCAGACTGGCCAAGTTCGGACTGGAGGTCGCGAGGGAGAAGACCCGGACGCTCCGTTTCAGCCGCTTTGGCGGCCAGGAGAACGGGACCTTCTGTTTTCTGGGGTACGAATATCGCTGGGTCGAGCGACGCAGCGGGAAACCAGGAGTCCAGCGCCGGACGGCGCCAAGGAAGAAGCAGGCCTCGATCGCCAATTTCACGGAATGGATCAAGAGGAACCGGCACAAGCCGCTACGCAAGATAATGACAACGCTATGCAGCAAACTCCAGGGGTACTGGAACTATTACGGAGTGCGAGGAAACATGGAGAGCTTGCTTGAGGTCTATCGTGAGTTCAAGAAGCTGTTGTACAAGTGGCGAAATCGTCGAAGTCAGAAACGCAGCTGCAACTGGCAGGGCTTCCTGGACATGCTCAAGCACTATACGATTCCTTCCGCATATCGTAGAGACCGGCCCATCGCCTCAGCTGCAACTGTTCTGAGGAGGTCAGCGCAAAGCGAGTGGCTCCGAAGAGCCCTGTGCGGGAAAACCGTACGCAGGGATCTGTCGGGGGGGCCTGGGTAACTGGGCACCCTGCCAAACAATCGAAACCTGGCTGGAAACATTGCCCTGTTGCGTCCCGGCCTGAGGGAAAATATTACAATCTCCTTCTCCTGGGGGAGAAGGTGCTCCGAAGGGGCGGATGAGGGGGCGCGACTCCCGAAGCGCTCACCTGTGTGGCGGAGAAATTTTCGATTTCGATACCGATTTCGATTTCGATTGGAGCTTTGCTGGGTTGGAGTGAGCAGTACTCTCCAATGGCGGCCGGCGACTCAAAACCGCGCCGCTCTGTTCTTCCCGTCGTCCCAATCGAAAAGGGCAGTATCTCTTCTGCTTTTCAACCTTTCCGGGACAGTTCGCCCAGGAGCGGGGGAAAAACTATGACCACCGAGGTCCCTTTGTCCCTGCTGCTTGCCAGCTCAATGGAACCGTTGTGGTCTTCAACAATCTGCTTGACATAGGGCAGTCCGATACCGGTTGTTCCTTTGCCGGTGGTGAAAAACGGTTCAAAGATATGTTGCACCATTTCAGGGGGGATTCCCGGCCCGTTGTCTTCAATGCGGACGAGAACGGTTTTTTCTCCGGCTTCCGTGACGATCTGGATCGTATCGCCGCTGCCGCAGGCTTCTATGGCGTTGCGCAGAACATGCATGAGGGCTATCTTGACCAGGTGCCTGTTTCCCTGAAAGGTGAGGGGGGACGGCGCCCGGTCGAGGAAAAGGATGACGCCCCTGCGCTCCGCCTCGTCCGCCACCGCGGCCATGGCTTCTTCCACGAGAGCGCTCAGTTCAAGGGCGGAAAATTTCCACTTGCCCTTTTTTTCCGACAGGTCCAGTTTGGTAATCAGCGATTCCAGTTTTTTGACCTGTTCCTGTATCTGGTCGATTTTTTTCAGTTCAGGATTGCCCTCGGGAATGTTTTTTTTCATTCGCCGGACGAGGCCGCCGATGATCATGGAAGGATTCCGGACATCGTGGGCAAAACGCAGGGCCATTTCCACCCGGGTCCGTTCCGAGACAATTGATTCGATGTCTTTGTTCAGTTCAAGCAGTTCCCGGCTGAAGGACGAGATTTTCTCCCTGTCCCTCGCCATCCGGTTCATGATGGTTTCCATCCGTCCGAAATAGAGGGTGACCGAACCGATAATCACAAAGGTAATGGTGTTGATGGAGCCGCTGATAGGGGATAATTGCTTCCACAGGTCAAAGTGACCGGAAAAGAACAGGATATGTTTGAGAATATGCCCGGCGGAGCGGGAAACGGAAAAGGCGAACAGTGCCCCGGTGAACCAGAGCAGATAATTTGCCAGGGCATTTTCAGGGGCTTTGCGAATGATTTTCCTGGTGGTGGCGAGGCACATGGTGGAGACGATGATCATGCCGAGCGAGCCGGCAAAATCAATTATCCATACGGGGGAAAGGGACCAGAAAGTCATGACCGGACCCTCTTTGTTCCGCCGTTCTCCTGAAAAACGGCGTGGAGTTTTCGCAGTCCGGCGCAGAAAAACACCAGCGCCGGCAGGCAGAGGAGGTGGTCCATCTGCAAAACATAATATGCCGCTTCCAGCCAGGATTGCATCGCCAGCGCAGGGACGGTCCGGCCGGGCAGAACGATGAACACGGATTCCGGGAGGAAGGTTTCCGCAATATGACCGGCAAATGCCCAGGCGTTCCAGAGAATGAGCAGAAAGGCGCCCCACGACAACAGACGCCAGGCCTTCTCGGTCTCAAGCCGGGAGCGGCGGAGGGAAAACAGAAAGGCCGCCAGGGAAAAGATCAGGAATAGATGGGCCCCCTGATGCACGTACAGACCCTCCGGCGCTGCATGGGTCTGCAGGGCGAACACGGTCCGAGGATTGAATGCGGACGCCATGAGCGCGGCCATGAGAAAGACCGTGACACTGCCGGTCCGCCCGCCGCCGGTCATCAAAAGCCGCCTTATTCGAAACAGGATCCATCTGTAATACATGTCGGAATTATACCACAGATGAATCATGCACCGGGACTAAATTCCTCGTGTTGTCCGTTGGAATGAATTGTATCTGTTCCCGCCCCGAAGGACTGTTGAGCCTGCATCGGGAAACGGGCATTAAAGGCGGGAGCAGACCGTTCCCCTCCCCCGGTCCCGAAGGCCAGGACAGCGGAACGGGTCATTATTTTCTTCTCCGGTCGGAGGAGGGGAACGTTCTATCCGGCGTGCATGGAGCGTGACTGTTTGAACCCGTCGGCAAATTCCTGCCAGTTGCCGAGCGTGGCGACTATGGTTGCGCCGATATCCTGCTCGGCGCCATGGCGCAGTTTCCATTGCGGTTTGACCTGCATATGGATGCTTTTCCCTGCGCCGGTCAACAGCACTCCCAGGTTGTCCGAATCCTGATTCAGCCTGTTTCCGGAGCAGGCGAAACATATGCCGTTGGACGAAATATCGTTGACCGACACCCGGCAGCAGTCGCTGCCGTCGGAAACAAGGGCTATGATCCCGTCCAGCCCCTGCCGGGGGGACTGCCTTTTGTCATGCGCGGGGAAGGGATCCGGGGCATCCTCCGCCACGGTCTTTGCAGCGGGGAGCCGGACCCCGGCGTTCAGCCGCCCACCGAGCAAGAGGAGCGGCAGGAACAGGAGAGGGAAGACAAACAGGATAAACGCGGGAAGAAACAACACATACCCCATCACATCCGGTTTCAGCATGACTGTACCTCCTTTTTCCCTTGCGGTAAAAATGCATCGCTTTTTTTACGCATTATGCAGGGAAATGATACCTCGAGCAGACGGAGATGCCCCCGGGCTGCTCCCATTTCCCCTGTCTCCCGTCTTCAGTCCCTCACTGCTGATGTCCAGGGTTGCGGCCGACATGGCAGACCTTGCATTCAAAATTGAAATCCGAATACTCCGGCAAATCCAGCACCCAGGCTCCAGCCTCGATTTCCACGATGGGCACGCCGCCGGCCGTCAGGTAGTCGGCGCACATATAATTGAGATACCAGGTGCTCCCCTGGGTTGCGTGGCAGATGTCGCAATCCGTGGGAATGGTGTAGTCGTAATCATGCACTTTGCGGATATTGGTGCCGTGACAGGGAGTGCAGGAATTTGATTCGGAAAGGTGGTCGGTCCCGTGGGCCGGGGAACAGAGGAGCATCCCTGCAATGATGCAGGCCGGAATTGTTTTCCCACTCAACATGGTTTCTCCTTCTGCCTGCCGCGCCATCCGCCCTTCCTGTTTAGACCGCCGGAAATATGCCGGGGACGAAACGGCGGTGTGCACTGCAGAGAATTGATATGGAATCGGTTTTTCTGGAAACAGCGCTCAGTATCTCGAAACTGCAGGGCGCAGTCCCAATGAATATGGCATGCTGTTTTTTTGCCTACATTGACTTTAGCCGATGGGGCAAATTTGTACATGCGGTAAATTGTCACGGGTAGGAAAGCGACTTTCTGTATATATATGATTCTCATTCGCAATGAATCCTGCAGATCCTGCCATGTGGAGTGCCGACGCTGCAATCACGCTGAAGCCTGCGGGGAAGGCGTGGGTGCAGTGCCGTGCAATCGAATGCATGGGAGTCGTCTCTTTTGCACCTTTCATGTTCCTGAGCTTTTATGGTACATGTATGTATACCGGAAAGACGGATCAAAAATTCTGACCGTAATCTTTGCAGCGGAACGCGGCATGGAAGAGACCAGGCGCACATACGAATGCATCATTATCGGGGCCGGCCCGGGCGGGCTGCAGGCGGCCCTTCATCTCGGGCGCTATAACCGCAGGGTGCTGCTCATCGACCGGGGCGGGGGCCGCACCACCCATGCGGCGCACATCGTCAATTATCTCGGTCTGCACGCGGTATCGGGCCGGCAACTGGTGGCAACCGGGCTTAAACAGGCGCGGAGCTTCGGGACCGAGATCGTCAGGGATGTTGTCACCAGGGTGGAAAAAAAAGATGTTTTTACCGTCCACGCCGCGATAGCCTGCTACCAGGCACCCTTTGTCATTGTTTCAGCCGGGGCGGTCGACCATTTGCCGAACCTGGGAAATCTCAGCCGTTTTTTCGGCAAGGGGTTCTACACCTGCGTCGATTGCGACGGGCATCTCACCACCGGCAGGAAATTGCTGGTCATGGGCAACTCCCTGAACGCCGCCCGTCTGGCTGTGGGCATGAAAAAAATGTATACCGACGATACCGCCCTGCTGCTGACGGATTTTGATCTGCCGGCCGATGATCGGCAAATAATTGAGGAAGAGGAGGGGATCCGGGTCTATTCAGGGCAGCCGGTCGCCCTGTTGGGCGAAGAGGAGCTGGAGGGCGTCCTGCTGGACGATGACCGGGTCATCCCCTGCCGGGCGGTAATGGCCAGCTTTGGCTGGGGCTTGAACGACGGATTTCTGTCAGGCCTGCCCCTGGACAGGGACCGGGAGAATTTCAAGATCGTCACCGGGAGCAGTAATGAATCCTCCCTGCCGGGCCTGTATGTCGTCGGGGCGATGAAAACTGGCCACTCCCAGGCGATTATCGCCGCCGGTCAGGGGGCGGCGGCGGCCATCGACATCAATAGCCAACTCCTGGAGCTGTGAAACCAGCCGAATCACCGGAGGAAGGGCAGGCAGTCCATGAACTGCGCAGCCGATGCAGCCGCGGCTTGAGCGGCGGAAGAGAGGGGAAATGAGCCGGGTATTGCGTCCCGAAGTCATCCGATGGTTTCATGCCGCCCCGTTCGCCACGCCTGTCATAGGCGTTGCCGGAGGGAAGGGAGGGGTGGGCAAAACCGCCGTGGCCGTCAATCTGGCCTCGTCTTTCGCGGCCGCCGGGCATCGTACGGCCCTGGTCGACTGTGACGTGGAGGCCCCCGACGCGCTGGTCTTCCTGGGTTTGCCTCCGGGGGAGGGGGTGCAGGCCAGGGTGGTTCAACCGGAGTTTTTCCTTGAAAAATGTACCGACTGCCAGGCATGCATCCAGGCATGCCGGAGGCATTGCCTCCTGCGGCCCGCGGAGAGGACAATTCTGCTCATGGGTGAATGCAGCGGCTGTGAAGCCTGCTTTCTTGTCTGCCCGGCAGAGGCCATCCATCGCGGCCACCGGGGCATGGGCACATTGCGGACAACGACTGCCGGGAGATTGACCGTTTTTTCCGCGGCCCTGGAGCCGGGAGCCGAGGAAAGCGCGTTGCTGATCCACGCCCTGATGCAGCGGGCGGCCGCTGCGGCGGAACAGTTCGATGTCATTGTCGTCGATACCCCATCCGGCCTGCGGCATACCGTTATTGAAGCACTGAAGGGCTCGGCCCACGTCCTTGTGGTCACGGAACCGACACCGCCGGGGATCCATGATCTCGACCGGCTGCTTTCCCTGCTTGACATGTTTGCGGTTCGCCGTTCCATTTTCATCAACCGCGCCGATCTGCCGGGAAGCATGCAGGACCTCAGGGAGGTTGCCGACCGGCACGCCACCCCTGTTGAGACCGGGCTGCGCATGGATGACCAGCTCATGGAGAGCAGCCGCCGCGGTGTGGCGGCGGTTCAATTGTTCCCGCAATCCCTTGTGGCGAGGACGTTTACCGGGCTGGCCCGCAATCTTGCCGGGGAGTACCTGCCGTGAAGGAGATAGTAGTACTGAGCGGCAAGGGCGGAGTGGGCAGGTCGGCGCTCACCGTCTCTCTCGGAGCGGTGCTGGCTGAGCGGAATACGGTTGTGCTGGCGGACACCAATGTTGCCGCACCGAACCTCCACCTCATCGCCGGTGCCGTTGCCGAGGAGGTCGTCGAGGACTGGGCGGACAAGGCGGCCGTCGATTATGACCTGTGCGATCACTGCCTGAAATGCCTGGATGTCTGTCGGTTTTCGGCGATCATCGGCGGCGAGGAGCCGATTATTCTCAATTGTTTCTGCGAGGGCTGCGGGGCCTGTTCCCTTGTCTGTCCGGTTGATGCGATCACCGTGCGGCCGGTGGTGAACGGCAGGCTCAACATTCTTGACGCCGGCTGGTGCAGGGTGGCGGCCGGCGAACTGGACATCGGCGAGTCCGGCTCCGGCAGACTGGTGGAAGCCGTCCGGAAGAGAGCCCGCCTGGAAGCCGCAAGACGGGGGGCCGGATTCATTGTGATCGATGGCCCGCCGGGAACGGGAAGTCCGGCCATCGCTGCCATGAAAGGGGCTGATTACATCATCCTGGTCACCGAGCCCACCTCTGCGGCATTGCATGATCTGCAGCGCATCGTCGACGTCGTTGCCCGGTACGCGATTCCGGCGGGCATTGTCCTGAACCGGACCGGCATGCCTGAAGCCGGAGTAAGGCCGATGCCGGCCTATATCAGGGAAAAAAATCACGACCTGCTGGCGGAAATTCCCTTCGACCCCTTGGTCCCCGCCGCCCTTGCCGAAGGCCGGCCTGTCGCTGATGCCTTCCCGGACGCACCTTTTTCCCGGGTGCTACGGCGATTGGCCAGAACAATGGAAGACCGGCTTCTCTGACGGCGAGAGCCTGCTTGCGGTCTTTACCGCCCTGTCTCCGGCAAGGTCCTTCGGCGTCCCATGGGCGGGCGGTTCCCCCACCGGACTTCCATCCCCTTGTCGATTGCCCTTTTTCCTGTATTTGACAATCGTTTATCGGATAACATAAACTGTATGCAGGTACGACAAAGGAGGTGCCGCATTACCCTGCTGAATTGCGACAAAACGAGCGGCCTGCGCCGCAGGCCGATATTCCTGCTGCTGTTCTGGCTGACGGTGCTGGCGGCCGGGGCCTGGTCCGCATTTTCCGCCGCTGGCGGCGAGCCGCGGACCGTCGTGGTGCTCAGCATCAAAGGCCCCATTGGTCCGGCCATCTCTGATTACGTTGTCCGCGGCCTGCACAAGGCCGAGGAGGCCGGCGCCGCGGCGGTCATTCTGCAGATGGACACCCCCGGCGGCTTTGACCATTCCATGCGGGAAATCATCAGTCATATCCTTGCCTCGCCGGTGCCGGTCATCTCCTATGTGGCACCCGGCGGCTCGCGGGCCGCCAGCGCCGGCACCTACATCCTTTATGCCAGCCATGTGGCGGCCATGGCTCCCACCACCAACCTGGGGGCGGCAACGCCCATCAAGGTGGGCGGCCTGCCGGGCATGCCGGACAAGGAGCCGGAATCCGCCGACAAAAAAGAGGAAGACAAAGATAAATTTCTTCCCAAGGATGCCCTGGAACGCAAGATGATCAACGATGCGGTGGCCTATATCACGGCCCTGGCCAGGAGGCACGGCCGCAATGCCGAATGGGCTGAACGGGCCGTGCGCGAGGCGGTGAGCCTCAATGCCGGCGAGGCCCTGGAGCTTGGGGTCATCGACCTGGTGGCGGCCAATCTGGAGGAGCTGCTGGAGAAAGTGGACGGCCGGGAAGTGGTCATGGAGGAGGGAAGGATCACCCTCGCCACCGCCGGGGTGGAAACGGAACGGTATGAGCCCGACTGGCGGACCCGGCTTCTGGCGGTCATCACCGATCCCAACGTCGCCTACATCCTGATGTTGCTCGGCGTGTACGGCCTGATCTATGAACTGGCCAATCCGGGCTTTATCCTGCCGGGCATGGTGGGGCTCATCTGTCTGCTGCTGGCCCTGTACACCTTCCAGATTCTGCCCATCAATTACGCGGGGCTGGCCCTGATCATCCTCGGCATGCTCTTCATGATCGGCGAGGCGGTGACTCCCAGCTTCGGGGCCCTGGGAGTCGGCGGGGTCATTGCCTTTGTCGTCGGCTCCATCATTCTGATGGACGAAGAAAGCATGCGTATCTCCCTGCCTCTGATTTTCAGCATAGCTCTGCTGTCGGCGACCTTCTTCATGTGGGTGATCGGCAGGATGTACGCCATCAGCAGGAAAAAGGTCCGGACAGGTTCCGAGGAAATGATCGGCAGCATCGGCGAGGCCATGAGTGATTTTGCCCGGGAGGGGAGGATATGGGTCCATGGTGAATCCTGGCGCGCGGTGTCGTCGGCCCCGGTTGCCAAGGGCGAGAAAGTCCAGGTGGTCTCCCAGGACGGCTTAACGTTGAATGTTAAAAAAATGCAGGAGGACATGCCATGATAATCCCCAATTATGTACTGACATACTTCACCCCTCTTGTACTGGTCATCGGATTTTTCTTTCTTTCCCTGCGGATTGTGCCGGAATACCAGCGGCTGGTGGTTTTTTTCCTCGGCCGTTTCCAGGCCGTCAAGAAGCCGGGCCTGCGGATCGTGGTGCCCGGCATCCAGCAGGCGGTCCGGGTCGACCTGCGCGTCATCACCATGGACGTCCCCAGTCAGGATGTGATCTCGCGGGACAATGTCACCGTGCGGGTCAACGCCGTGCTCTATTTCCGGGTGGTTGACCCGGAAAAGGCGATAATTCAGGTCGAGGATTATCTCGACGCCACCAGCCAGCTGGCCCAGACCACTCTCCGGTCCGTGCTGGGCCAGCACGAGCTGGACGAAATGCTGGCGGAGCGGGAAAAAATGAATGCCGACCTGCAGGAAATCATCGACTTGCAGACCGATGCCTGGGGGATCAAGGTCACCAATGTCGAAATCAAGCATGTCGACCTCAACGAGAGCATGGTGCGGGCCATTGCCCGGCAGGCGGAAGCGGAGCGTGAACGGCGGGCCAAGGTGATCCATGCCGAGGGCGAACTGCAGGCTTCGGAGAAACTGCTGGCCGCGGCCGAGGTCATCTCCCGCAATCCGCAGGCCCTGCAGCTCCGGTACCTGCAGACCTTGAACGACATATCGAGTGAAAATGCCACCACCATAGTCTTCCCCCTGCCCCTGGACCTCATCAAGGCACTGATGGAAAAAAAGGAGTGATTGCAGGGGGGATGCATGTTGTCCTGCCGCCGGGCAAATTCGCGGCCGCAAGGGGCATCGGGCCGCCCGGCTGTCTGGCGGACCCGAATATCAGTTGATGATGGAGGGGGTGGCCGGCGATGCGGCTTCTCAAGCGGTTTGATCATCCAGCCGGTGTATTTCCCGCTGCAGCGGGCGTCTTTCAAAGGCCGGACACCTTTCGAGGTACCAGAGGAGATTTCTGAAGCGCAGAATTTCCTCCAGTTCGGCCGCCGTCAGGATGGAGGTGTTTGACTTGACGAGATAGACGATGCACTCCTCGCAGACGTTCAGCGCGGTCTTTCCTGCGTCGAGGAGTTCGGCAATCTCCCAGCAGGGGATATCGGGAGAGGTCCTGGCCGGACAATCCGCCGAGCCGAGACACTGCATAATTTCCCAACAGGGCATGGTGCGGATCATTGACATACGAAGCCTCCTGCATGCGTTGTGCGGATTCATGAGCCGGGCATGACGGCCTGATGCTCCTGCTGCGGCTGGAGCAGGGGCGCCGCCGTGTACAAGGTGGTGCTCCCGCCTTTTGATTAGCAAGATGCCGGCCATAAAAGGAAAAGGTGACCGGGAAAAAAGCATTTCCCAATCATTTCGGCCGGTCACGGGGATGACACAGGAGCGGGGGAGAGAAATCCGACCACGCCGGGGCGGCCGAAGTGCATGTTTTTTCCTGCACCGATTCCTCGAAAATGTAAAATTTTGAACAATGGTTCCAAAGAACGCTGCCCCGGCCCGCCTCTCCGGACATTGTTTTTGCCGAAGCCGGGATTATCATATGAAACCGGGCTGACCCGGCATCCTTTTGCACTCCTTCATTCGGTTTTAATCCATTGAACAGCCTGCCGATACACAGTGTTCTTCCGGAAATCCGCCGGGTCCTGGCGGGTCCCGGTGCCGGCGTGCTCTGCGCTCCTCCCGGTTCGGGCAAAACAACGGTCGTCCCCCCTGCCCTGCTCAGCGAACCGTGGCTTGGCGGCCGGTCGATCCTCCTGGTGGAGCCGCGCCGCCTGGCCGTCCGTCTGGCAGCGGTCTACATGGCAGGACAGCTCGGCGAGGAAGCGGGCGGAACGGTGGGATACCAGGTACGCTTTGCCCGGCGGATTTCTCCGGCCACCAGGCTGGAGGTCGTTACCGGGGGCATACTGCTCCGCCGGCTGCAGCGGGACCCCGAATTGTCCGGGGTCGGCCTGATCATCTTTGATGAATTTCATGAACGAAGCCTGGAAAGCGATCTGGCCCTGGCCCTGTGCCTGGAAGTGCGCGGCGCCCTGCGCGATGACCTGCGCCTGCTGGTCATGTCCGCCACCATTAATCCCGGGCCGGTCAGCGGACTGCTGGGGGGCGCCCCGACAATAACCTGCCGGGGGAGGGTCCATCCGGTCGAGGTCCGCCATGCTCCCCCTCCATCCAGAACGGACAGCAGCCGCTCCGACCATATTGCCGCCAATGTCGCTGCCGCTGTTCAGCGTGCCCTGGCCGAACACCGGGGGGATGTCCTGGCATTTCTCCCGGGCGCCGGCGAAATCCGGCAAACCCGCGCCAGGCTGGCCGGGGGGACCGGGACCGATGACGTTGTTTTCCGCCCCCTGTACGGGGATTTGCGCCTCGCCGACCAGTCCGCGGCCATCCAGCCCGACCCCGCGGGGCGGAGAAGGGTGATTCTGGCCACCACCATCGCGGAAACCAGCATCACCATCGAGGGGATCACAACGGTCATAGACTGCGGCTGGAAACGGGTGCCGCGCTTTGACCCCAACTGCGGCCTGAGCAGACTGGAAACGGTCCGGATCTCCAGGGCTTCGGCGGTTCAGCGGCAGGGAAGGGCGGGGCGCCTGGGGCCCGGGGTCTGCTACCGGCTATGGGGGGAGGCTGTGGAGGCCGGTCTTCAGGAGTACGACCGGCCTGAGATCCTGGAGGCGGACCTGGCCGGTCTGGCCCTCCACCTGGCGCAGTGGGGCGTCAGCGATCCGCTCCTGCTGCAATGGCTGGATTGTCCGCCCGCCGGTGCTTTTGCCCAGGCCAGGAGCATGCTGGCCGGGCTGGGAGCCCTGGCCGGCGATGGCCTGATAACACCGCTGGGCAAAAAGATGGCCGCACTGCCCGTGCATCCGAGGCTGGCGCGCATGCTGCTGGAGGCGGACCGCATCGGCTGCCGGGCAACGGCCTGCGACCTGGCCGCACTGCTCACCGAGCGGGATGTCCTCAAGGAGGGCGATCCCACGGCAGACATCGGCGGTCGGCTGCACCTCCTGCAGGTCTACAGGGACAAGGGAGTTGGAGCGGTTCGCGCCCTGGGCAGGACCGGTGCCGGCTGCAGGAGGGTGGACCGGGTCAGCAGGCAGCTCGCCGGGCTGCTTCCGGGGCGGGATAAAAACACCGGTCATTGCCCCTCCGGTCCCCTGCTGGCCGCGGCCTTTCCCGATCGCCTGGCACAGCGGCGGCCGGGGCAAATGGGGCGATACAAACTTGCCTCCGGCCACGGCGCCTGCCTGCATCCGCACGATCCCCTGACGAGGGAGCCGTTTCTGGTGATAGCATCACTGGATGCGGGCCGCCGGGACGGCCGCATTTTTCTGGCGGCGCCCATTGATCAGGATGAAGTGCGCGGCCTGGTCGCCGACCGTCTGGTGCGGGAGGAAAAGGTGGAATGGAGTGACAGCGTGGGTGCGGTAACCGCCCGCTGCCTGGTCAAGCTTGATGCCCTGGTCCTCGAAGAGAAACCCCTGTCCCATCCCGATCCCGAGGCGGTGCGGGCGGCCCTTATCAAGGGCATCCGGGCGGCAGGACCGGAAATCCTGCCCTGGACCCGGGAAGCCCGGAACCTGCAGGAACGGGTCAACAGCCTGCGGATCTGGCAGCCCGGGGAAGAGTGGCCGGATCTGACCGAGCAGCACCTGATGGACACCCTCGAGGCATGGCTGGCTCCGTTTGTCATGAACATCAGGACCAGGGAGCAGCTCCACACCCTGGATCTGGCCAGGATCCTGCGGGGCCGCCTGGATTACCGCCGGCAGTTGCTGCTGGAGCAGGACGCCCCGACCCATATCAGGGTGCCGGGCGGTTCGCGGATCAGGTTGCGCTACCGGGCGGGAGAACCGCCGATACTGGCCGTGCGCCTGCAGGAAATGTTCGGCCTTCAGGAAACCCCGACGATCTGCCGGGGCCGGGTCCCGGTTCTGCTGCATCTGTTGTCCCCCGCCATGCGGCCCATCCAGGTTACCTCCGATCTCAAGGGCTTCTGGAACGGGTCCTATCATGCGGTAAGAAAGGAAATGAAAGGGCGCTACCCCAAACATTCCTGGCCCGAAAATCCCGGGGGGCAGGAGACAGAGAACAGA